>VFQR01000062.1_pt1 | contig 269537 bp, 234 predicted proteins | sample 3512321 | NCBI WGS metagenome assembly VFQR01 (sample SAMN10412374, study PRJNA504923) | tailings metagenome | isolation source: Relicate 3 Philex TSF1 revegetated site | place: Philippines: Tuba, Benguet | collected 2017-08-29 | reverse complement strand
TGCTCAGGCGCTTGGCCTAATTCGCTACACCCCTACCCCTTTTCAAACGCCCTCTAAGCACTAGTACGGCCTAGCAGCCATGGAGCTAACCGCTGTCGGAGGATTAGGTGCCAGGTACCTGATACCCGACACCTGAAATAATGGCTGGCCTATGCCATCAAGTACTAGGAGGAGGCGTCAGCGTTCTCGGGATGGGGGGATTGAGGGCCGTCCTCTGGAGGGGCCGCTACTTTTACCATTGCGTGACGCAGGACGCGATCGCCGAGCTGATAGCCCCGCACAAATTCTTCGATCACGATACCTTCGGCATGGTCGGCGGTCGGTTCGCGCATGACGGCTTCGTGCAGCAGTGGGTCAAACTCCTGACCTTCGGCCCGCATAGCCGAGACTCCCAATCGCTTGAGCGTCTCCACGAGCTGTTTGTAGACGCTTTGATAACTTTTGTGGATTGTCATCTCCGCTTCGGTTTGGGGTTTAATCTGCGATCGCGCCCGCTCAAAATTATCGACCACCGGCAGCAGCTCAATGATAGTGTCGCCCTTAATCTGAGTGGCCAACTCGTCTTTTTCTTTGCTGGTGCGTTTGCGGTAATTTTCAAAGTCGGCGGCAATCCGCATGGACTGGCTGGCCCGATCTTCAAGCTGGGCCTTGAGCCCTGCTACCTGGCGTTCCAGATCGGCTACCACAGCCGTATCGACGCTGGGTTCCTCCGAGGGGGGTACAGCTTCAGGGGCCGCAGCGGCGGGGGCTTCGACCGTAGCCGCTGCGGCTTCGACCACGTCCTCAAAGTCAATGTCCACAGCGTCTTCTTCAAGAATCTCTTCGATAGCTTCTGGGTCAGAAGCCGGATCGTGGGCGGAGTGGTGAATTTCGTCAACCATGCTAGTACGTAACCCGACGGGTGAATGCAACAACTTTGCCTAGGCCCAAGCCTATCTCAATGCCTGGCTCCTAGCACTGCTTCCAATTCTATCGTGGAATGCAGGTTTGACCGTTGTCGCCGACAATTCCCCTCTGCCAAAGGCTGGACAAGCCACGGGCCGCCGTGGTGCAGATAAAGGGGATAAGGGTATTATCGACACTACGGGGTCAACGTGAATGGGGCTTGCGATCGCGCTACTTAAGAAGTGGGTTCAGCCCCCCGTTTAGGGCATACTGCCTGCATAGATTGGGTTTAGGCCTGTTTCACACCAGCACTTTGGCATCAGCGCTATGACTAATTCCTCCTCCTCCCGGCGAGCTCTGGTACTTCAGCGGAGTTTTTCGCCCTTCGGCAACAAGCTCATTCAAGCGGGCTACGTCGACTCCGAGCAGATGCAGAAGGCCCTGGCGGAGAGCCGCAAAAGCGGACAGTCGCTGACCGATGTACTCGAGTCTCTCACCGGGCAGCAGCTCTCCCCTGAGCTGCTGCGCCAGTACAAAAAACAGCAGCTCTTTGAGCTTAAAATTCTCTACGGAGTTGAATCTCTCGACCCCGAGCTCAACGACATCTCTCCGGCCCAAATTGGGCATCTGATCGATACTCTGGTGCCCGTTGATATCTGCCGCCGCCATCGCCTGGTGCCCCTCTCCAAAGATCAAGATGAGCCCCCCTCCGTGCTCGTCGCCATGGTCGATCCCGAAAACCTAGAGGCCCAGGACGATCTCAACCGTATTTTGCGGGCCCAAAGCCTTTCGCTGCGGCGCATGGTGATCACCGTCGAAGATTACCAGCGGCTGATGTCTACCTACCTAGACGATGCCGTCGCCAAGCAAAAGAAAGAAGAGCTGGATGCCGCTGTTGACGTCAACACCAGCCTCGAAGAACTCGATTTCGGCGAAGGCAGTCTAGAGGACGTCATCGACGAAGAGGCCGACTTGGGCATGGCCCTCAAGGATGCCGGTGCGGCCCCGGTCATTGCCCTGGTCAACAAAATTTTGGCCAAAGCCCTGCAAGAGGGTGTCTCCGACATCCATGTTGAACCCCAAGAAGAGTTTCTGCGAGTGCGTTTTCGCAAGGATGGGGTGCTCAAAGAAGCCCTGCCGAAAATGCCTAAAAAGATTATTCCAGCCGTCACCGCCCGCTTCAAAATTATTGCCGAGCTAGATATCGCCGAGCGCCGAGCGCCCCAGGATGGCCGCATTCGACGGGTGTTTCAGGGCCGCAAAGTCGATTTTCGCGTGAACACCCTGCCCAGCCGCTGCGGGGAGAAGGTGGTACTGCGAATCCTAGACAACTCGGCTACCCAGCTAGGTCTGGATAAACTGATCACCGATCCTGACTCGCTGCGGATTGTGCAGGAAATGGCCTCGCGCCCCTTTGGCCTGCTGCTGGTGACTGGGCCTACCGGTTCGGGTAAAACCACCACTCTGTATTCGGTGCTGTCGGAGCGCAATGACCCTGGCATCAATATCAGTACCGCCGAAGACCCCATTGAATACACCCTGCCTGGGCTCACCCAGGTGCAGGTGATTCGCGAAAAGGGTATGGATTTTGCGTCAATTTTGCGCGCTTTCCTGCGTCAAGATCCAGACGTTATTCTGGTGGGCGAAACTCGCGATCGCGAAACCGCTAAGACAGCCATCGAAGCGGCTTTAACCGGTCACCTGGTGCTCACCACCCTGCACACCAACGATGCCGCCGGGGCGATCGCCCGCCTCGATGAGATGGGGGTCGAGTCATTCATGGTTTCTAGCGCCCTGATTGGCGTGCTGGCTCAGCGCCTTGTGCGCCGGGTGTGCACCGACTGCCGCATTCCCTACAATCCCACCCCTGAGGAGCTGGCTCACTTTGGTCTCAGTACTTCCTCTGAGTCAGACATTACCTTCTACAAAGCCAATGTGCTCACCGTAGAAGAACTCACCGCCGCTAAAGATGCCAATACCCTCTGCCCCAAGTGCCAGGGCGGCGGCTACAAGGGGCGAGTTGGGGTATACGAAGTTCTGCGGGTTACCGAGCGGCTGCAAAGGTTGATTTCTGAAGGGGCACCCACTGAACTAATTAAAGAAGCGGCGGTGGAAGAGGGGATGCAGACCCTACTGTCCTACAGCCTCGATCTGGTGCGCCAGGGGTATACTACTCTCGACGAAGTCGAGCGGGTAACCTTTACCGATACCGGCCTAGAGTCAGAGCTGAAGGCTAAGCGCAAGGCCTCTCTGACCTGTGACTGCTGTGCAGCCGAGCTTCAGCAAGAGTGGCTTGACTGTCCCTATTGTCTAACCCCCCGATTCCACGACTAGTCGCCGTTTAGCCGCTGTGCTGACAGCATTTGGTGCCAAAGTGGGCATCTTGTTACCAGCAGTAGGCCTGGCGGCACCAACGGTTTCTTGGGCTTAGCCTAAGCTTTTTTAAGCTGAATTCTCGCAACGTTTCCCCACCCCCATGAGGTAGCTCTATGGAATTGATGATCGAAGACTTGATGGAAGAGGTGATTGAGCGGGGCGGCTCTGACTTGCACCTGTCCGCAGGCCTGCCCCCTTATATCCGCATTAGCGGCAAACTCACTCCCACCGAGCACGAGCCGATGACCGCTGAGTCCTGCCAGCGGCTGATCTTCAGCATGCTCAACAACACTCAGCGCAAACACCTGGAGCAGAACTGGGAGCTGGACTGCTCCTATGGGGTCAAAGGGTTAGCCCGCTTTCGGGTAAACGTTTACAAAGATCGCGGCACCTACGCCGCCTGTCTACGGGCGTTGAGCTCCAAAATTCCAACGATGGAAGCGCTGGGTCTACCCAATATCGTGCGCGAGCTGTCAGAAAAGCCCCGGGGCCTCATTCTAGTTACCGGGCCTACCGGGTCGGGAAAATCTACGACCCTGGCTTCGATGATCAACAACATCAACCTGACTCGGCCCGAGCACATTCTCACCGTCGAAGACCCGATTGAATTTGTCTACGAGCCCATCAAAAGCCTGATTCACCAGCGCCAGATTGGAGAAGACACCAAGAGTTTTGCCAACGCCCTGCGCGCCGCCCTGCGGGAAGATCCCGATGTCATTCTGGTGGGCGAAATGCGTGACCTTGAAACCATCTCGCTGGCGATTTCAGCGGCAGAAACGGGGCACTTGGTGTTTGGTACCCTGCACACCAGCTCAGCGGCCCAGACCGTCGACCGGATGATTGACGTGTTTCCTCCAGAGCAGCAGCAGCAGATTCGGGTGCAGCTGTCGGGCTCCCTGGTAGCGGTGCTCAGCCAGACCCTGGTGCCCAAGGCCAATCCGAAACCCGGTGAGTTTGGCCGGATCATGGCCCAAGAAATCATGGTGATTACCCCAGCCATCGCCAACATGATTCGGGAGGGCAAAACCCCTCAAATCTACGGTGCCATTCAAACCGGTGGCAAGCTGGCAATGCAAACCCTGGAGAAGGTTTTGGCCGATCTCTACAAGGCTGGCACAATTTCTTTTGAGGCAGCTATGTCTAAGACCTCCCGCCCCGATGAGCTACAGCGCTTAATAGGAGGAGCCCCGGCTCCCAACGCTGCCGCCCGTCAGGGGGCCGCTGCCGGTCGCCACTAGATCTCTATGTAAACAATCTTACATATCCCCCTAGGGCACTCAGGAAAAATTAAACCGGCTGCCCTAGGCTAGGAGCAGGGAGATTAGATTGCTCATGGCGATCGCTCGTCTCAGTCCAGAGCCGGGGTTTAGTCCTGGCGCTAGGGCGCAGCACGCACCGTGTGAGTTCAGGTAGATTTAGCGGGTTCGCTGAGCCGAACCCGCCGCTATAATTGCAGTACTTTAAAGCCATTGAGCCATGCCTACCTACGTTGCCATTGGTCGCGATACCAGCGGGGCCCAGCGCAAAGAGCGTATTTCCGCTGAGACTCCTAACGAAGCCCGCAATCTCCTGAAAGATCAGGGCCTCTTTGTGATGGATCTGAAGGAGGAAGCCGGGTTTAACATTGATATGGAGAGTATAAAAACCTCCATGACGAAGGTGACGGTGAAGGATAAAGCCATCTTCTCCCGTCAGTTTGCGGCCCTGGTGAATGCAGGGGTGGCCCTGGTGAGAGGGCTAGGGGTGCTGGCCGAGGACTGTTCTAACCCAAAGCTCAAGCAGGCGTTGATGGCAATCAACGCTGATGTGCAGCAGGGCACCAGCCTGTCGGATGCTATGCGAAAGCATCCGGCCTGTTTTGACAACCTCTACGTGGCGCTGATCCAGGCCGGTGAGGTGGGTGGGGTACTCGATGAGGTGCTCAATCGATTGGCCAAACTGCTGGAAGATTTGGCCCGATTGCAGAACCAGATTAAGTCGGCTATGGCTTATCCGGTAACGGTGGGCTTTTTGGCGGTGATTATTTTTGTCGGTATGACAGTATTCTTGCTGCCAATCTTTGCCGATATGTTTGAGGATTTGGGGGCTGACCTGCCGGTCTTTACCCAGGTCATGATGATGATCAGCCGATTTTTGCGCCAGCCTTTGAACTGGGTGTTTATGGTGGCGGCGATATCGGCGTTATCCTTTGCCTACAGGCGGTACTATGCCACCCTCAACGGACGGCGGGTGATCGACCGCATATCCCTTAAAATGCCCCTGTTTGGCGATCTGATTCAAAAAACGGCCACCGCTCGTTTCTGCCGCACCTTTGGTTCGCTATCAAAGTCTGGGGTGCCAATTCTAACAGCGTTGGAAATTGTGCGGGACACAGCGGGGAATCAGGTAATTGCTGAGGCGGTGGATGAGGCCCGCAAAGATGTGCAGGGGGGCGGCATGATCAGTCTTGCCCTCCAAAAACACGCGGTATTTCCCAGTATGGCGGTGCAGATGATCAGCATTGGGGAAGAAACCGGGGAACTGGACTCGATGCTGATGAAAGTGGCTGACTTTTACGAGGACGAGGTAGAGCAGGCGGTGAAGGCTCTGACCAGCGTGATGGAGCCGATTATGATTATGGTGCTGGGGGGTATGGTGGGTTCGATTCTGATATCGATGTACCTGCCAATGTTCAAGATCATGGAGGCGATTGGGTAAGACTCGACGCCCCTAGTGGGTCTGGCTTGACCTGTTGCGCCAGCCTCGATGGCCAAGGCCAGTCGCCTTGGCCATCGCTGTATCAGGGAACGCTAGGACAGTAGGCCACCGCTGAGCCTTTGAATGGCTCTGTGAGCGACCTCACCGTAGCTGACTTCGCCACAGAATACTCTAACCATAGTCAGGGTGCTGGAAGGGCGCTTAACCCCAGCCCGGTAGGCCAAAGCTGGAGCACCGTAGACTAAGCGAGCAATGCGTCTGGCCCAGCGCATTTCTTCTCCCCATTCTGTATTCATGACCTGGCTGTAGGCGGCGAGGGCGGCATGGTTCTGGGTGGAGGATTGGTCGCCTTGCAGCGCAGCGCCGATCGCCGCTGCCGCCTTTAGGCCGCTAAAAATAGACGGGCGAATTCCCTCTGCGGTAAACGGATCGACTACGCAGGCGGCCTCGCCTGCCAGCACGGCCCTATGGGTATGTAAATCCTGAAACCCATCCCAGATAAAGATGGGATGGCCAAAGTGTTGAACAGTGCTGGCATCTATGTTGAAGGCGGCAGCATAGTCGGCTACCGGAGAGCGCAGGTCTTGTTTGCGCTGATTGCCAGAGCGAAACACGCCCCCGCCAATAGAATAGCCATCGGCCTTGGGGAAGTTCCACAGGTAGCCCTGCTGCATCAGGCCCAGGTCGAAGTGCACCACCGGTTCGTCGGGTACCGCTAGCCGAGGCTCAGCCTCCAGGGCCGCGGCTAGTTTGTACCGGCGTTGGGGAAAGCCAAGCCACTTGGCCATCACCCCCCGCGCTCCGTCCGCCGCGATTAAAAACCGGCCCTGCACCGGCCCCCGACTGGTGTTGACCTGCCAGCAATCTGCTTGGCTTTCAAGGCTTTGGGCTTTAGTCTCGTCCCAGAGGGTAGCACCTTGTTGCTGGGCCTGCTGCACGATAAAGTGGTCAAACTCGTCGCGCCGCACCATCCACAGAGCTTTTTCGGCGGGCAGTTCGGCTTCGATGGGGTCGGCCATGTTGAAGGTGTAGCGCACCTTGCACACCTTCACAGAAATGGCGGGGGAAAAGTCAAAATCAAACCATTGGGCCACCTGGGGGGAGACGCCGCCGCCGCAGGGCTTGTACCGGGGCAGCTTGGCGGCATCGAGCAGCAGTACCTGGTGGCCGGCTTTGCTCAGGTGGTAGGCGGCGGTGGCTCCGGCGGGGCCTGCCCCAACAACAATGCAGTCATACATGGGTTTAGCTCCGTTGTGCCTGGTTGTTATGTCCTAGGCCAGCCAGCAGGCCAGGGGAAACATCAGGTATTGCAGAAAAAATAGCTTCCAGATGAACTGGTAAAACCTGGGGTAAGCGAGGTTTTTAGGGGCAATGCCGACCTGGCTGGGGTGGGGCACTCGGCGACTCACCCACCACAGGAGAACCAGCACCAGCAGGTGTGATCCGGCTAAAAATGGTCGGTTGACGCCGACCAACCAGGGAGCGACTAGCGCTATGCCGAGGTAGCAGGCGGTGAGAATTCCCAGGGCCAGGTTAAATACGGTGCGCTGCCCCAGTTTGAGCGACAGGGTGCTGATGCCGTAGCGGCGATCGCCCTCGATGTCGGGAATATCTTTGAAGAGGGCGATGGCGATGCTAAACAGCAGAATGAACACCGTGAGCGCCCAAACCCGCCCAGGTATGCTGAGGGGAAGGGCCAGGCGATCGCTGAAGTGCAGAAACAGCCCTAGATTTACAATGGTGCCCCGCACCGTCAAAATGCACACCGAAGCCCAAAATGGAAACCGCTTCAGCCGTACCGGAGGCAGCGAGTAGGCGGTGCCGACGATCAGGCTGAGGCCCACGGTTGCCAGCAGCCAGGGGCCCCCCACGACTGCTACCCCAACGGCCCCTAGGCCAGCCAGGCCCACGATCCAGCGGCCATCGGTAGGGGAGAACTCTCCGGCGGCGAGGGGAAGGTGGGGTTTGTTGATGCGATCGATGGCAATGTCTTCCAGCTGGTTCAGCCCCACAATGTAGAGATTGCCCAGCAAGCAGGCAACCCCAGCGATGCCGACTAAACCCAGCAGCTCAGCCAAGGCGGGGGCGTTCCCAGGCTCTAACCCAGCTAGCACAATGGCGGCAATGCCGACAACGCTCAAACTGGTGCCAATGACGGTATGGGGCCGCCAAAATTTCCACAGGGCGTAGAGCCAGGGCAAGGGAGCTTGGGTAAAGCGCAATCGGTTGCCGGGGGGCAGGGTGGAATTGGGGGGGGCAGCGTTAGACATGAGACCTACATTTAGAGAGTCTTGCCGGGGTTCAGTTGTCTAGCTTATCGGCTGATGGACGATTAACGGCTGATTTCTGCACCAGTCGGCAGAATTTTAGTCGCCGGCTGGGTTGCCCCGCATGGCTTCTATGTCAAGCCAGGTAATAATTACTCCAGCGATGGGCACCGCCAGAAATAGGCCCAGCACACCCGCTACGGTAGCCCCCACAATCAGCGCAAAGAACATCACTACTGGGTTGATGTCCAGCGAGCCCTTCATGATGTACGGCAGCAGCAGGTTTTCTTCAACCTGTTGCAGGCTGATGCATACCACCAGCGCTTGAATCGCCAACCACACACTCTGGGAGAGCAGCAACAGTGCCACTAACCCTATGCCTAGAGTGGCCCCAATGCCGGGAATCAGGTCAAACACGCCAGCAATGAGAGCCAGTACGAGGGGAAAGGGCACCCCTAGAATTAAAAACACCACAAAGGTAGACACCCCAAAAAAGATCGACAGCAGCAGTCGTCCCCAAAAGAAGCCCAGCAAATTGCGCTGCAGTACGGTGTTAAACCGTTCTTTGTGGCGAATGGGAAGGTGGTTGAGCAGCCACCACCAGATTTTGGCTCCATCCAGCATCATAAATAGGGTGACTACGGCGATTAGAATGGCCAGTACCAGGTTGGCCAGCGTCGATTGCAGCAGCCCTAGCCCCGTTGTCAGAACCGCCACGGCCTGATTTTGCAGCTGGGGCTCTAGCCCCTGGAGGTCAACGGGCACATTTAGGGTTTCTAATGCCTGTTCAAAACCGCTTAGCCAGGGTGTCACCGAGTCAGAAAAGTTTTGGACGCTGGCGACTAGCTGCTGCCCCTGGGATAACACCGCCATACCCAGCGTCAAAGACAGACTCCCCAAGGTAACCAAGCACAGCAGGAATATCGCGATCGCAGCCACCCCTCGCGGCACCCAGCGGCTCAGCCACCGGGCCGGATGGTTGAGCAAGAACGCCAGAATAGTGGAACTGACAAACACCACCACCAGTACTTCGAAATAGGCCAATAGCTGAATGGTGGCCCAACCGCTGGCAAACAAGAGCAAAAACCGCACCAGCATGCTGGTACTCAAAATCGCCCAGATAGAGGACTGACCCTGAGGCGCTGATCTTGGGGTTGCCCCTGGCTGGGACTCCTCAGTTCTCATGGGCGGAAGATTCTTGTACGAGCACGAAGGGTTGCACAATCAAAGACTGAAATTGCTTTTTGGCGCTTTGATCCCACGCCTCAAGCTGTAGAGGGGAGGGTTTGGTGATCAGGGCTTCGGCAATCCAGCGGTTGACGGCGGCGGTATTGTCAGTGGCGATCGCCACCCCCACCTCGACTAGATTTAACTGGGGATCGACTACTACAACCGCCCCCCGGTTAGCGTGGGGGCTAATCCAGGCCCAGTCGGCGGGGGCGAGCATATCGGTCAGTTCTTGCTTAAGGTCTTGGGACATGGGCTGGGAGATGCGATCGCGAGCTTGTTACAGGCTACCAGATGGAGCGGGAGTGGGTGGGCAAGTCAAGGGGATGGGGGAGTCACGGAGCTGGGGAAGAGCGCTGGGCTTAACGACCCAGATCGTGGAGGCGGTGAATTTCGGTGGCGCACTGGGTGGTGATGATTTCTAACCCGTCGCGGGCGGTGGAGGGAGGCGGGGCGATGGGGGTACCGATGCGAATGGTCAGGGGGGTGGGGCGGGGTATGGACGACCCCTTGGTGAAAATGCGCTGGGTACCCCAAAGGCTGACGGGCAGCAGCGGTACCTGGGCCTTGGCCGCAATTAGCGCCGCGCCAATTTTGGGGTCAGGAATGCGGCCATCGGGGGTGCGGGTGCCCTGGAGAAAAACGCCCACTGCCCAGCCCTGCTCTAGCTGCTGGAGGGCGGCGCGAATGGCGCTGCGATCGGCGCTGCCCCGCTTGACCGGATAGGCTCCGTAGAGGCGAATGGCCTGGCTGAGCACGGGCACCTTAAACAGCTCTTCTTTGGCCATATAAGAAACGGGGCGACGCACGGCGGCAGACAGCAGCGGCGGGTCAAAGTCGCTGGCGTGGTTGGCGACTACCACCAACCCCCCGGTTTTGGGCACCTGCTCTGTGCCGTAGACCCGGCCGCGAAAATACAGGCCCAGCATGGGGCTGACCACCGACCATTTGAACAGGTGGTACCACAGCAGGTTGACAGGGGGTTCGCGATCGCGGCTCATCTCGGGCCTATTCTGTAAAGCCATCAAAGTCTTTTGACCTGGGGGAAGACCGTCGAGTAGTGTTTAGCTAGTTAGCGCAGCCACCTGCTCCAGATTGCCGACATTTACCAGCACTAGCTCTTTGCAGGTGCGCTTGGTCAACCCGGTGAGCACGTTCCCCGGCCCAACTTCGACCACCGTATCAATGCCCAGCTCCGGCAGCGCCAGGGTGATTTCGCGCCAGCGCACCGAGCCCGTCATCTGCTGGACTAGCCGCTGCTTCAGCACCGAGCCATCGGTGGCGGGAGTGGGGTCTACGTTAGAGAGCACCGGCACCTGGGCCGTGGCGAAGGGGATGGGCTCTAAGACTGCCTGAAACGTAGCGGCGGCATCGGCCATTAGCGGCGAGTGAAAAGCCCCGCTGACGTTGAGCTTCACGGCCCGCTTCGCTTTCACGCTTTCCATCACGGTGGTGACGGCCTCTGGAGTGCCCGAGATCACCACCTGCCCAGGGTTGTTGTCGTTGGCCAGCACGACCCCCGGGGTGGCTTCAAGCTTGGCGGCCAACTCATCGCCGTCGAAGCCCAGCAGGGCGGCCATCATGCCGTCAGAGGCCTGGGCCATCAGCTCGGCACGGCGCTGCACCAGGGCCAGACCAGCGGCAAAATCGAACACCCCAGCGGCGTAGAGGGCGACGTATTCGCCCAGGCTGTGACCAGCCACGATCGCTGGCTGACCGCCCCGCTCCTTGAGCAAATCCACCAGAATGCTCTCAACGACGTACAGGCAGGGCTGGGTATAGAGGGTATTTGAAACCTTGTCATCAGCGGCCTGCACCACATCGAGCACCGACCAGCCCAGGAGGGCCTCGGCTGCGGCAAAGCGCGCCTGAGCCAGGGCTACGGTGGCCAGGTCTGTCCCCATGCCGACTGCCTGGGAACCCTGCCCAGGAAACACCCACGCTGCCTTTGCCATGCCAGTACCCTACTTACTCTGCAAAGCAATACTGTCTCACAAAACGATCGCCTGAAACAGGGTAGACCCTGCCTGGCCCGGTGACAGTCAACTGGGTCGGCGGGTGCGGTGCAGTTAACCGTTGAAAGCTGGTGGCATAGAAGGTTGGCCGCCTAAACTACCCTACGGCGGCCAGCCGATCGCTCGCCAAAATCTAAAATCGCCAAACTAAAATTCTTTAGCCCCACTCAAGGATGGCGGCACCCCAGGTCAGTCCGGCCCCAAAGCCAGCGGTGGCGATCACATCGCCAGCTTTGATGTTGCCCGCCCGTACGGCTTCGTCCAGGGCGATGGGAATTGAGGCGGCAGAGGTGTTGCCGTGGCGGGCCATATTGCTGACCACTCGCTCGGCGGGGACGCTGAGGCGATTGGCCACGGCGTCGAGAATACGCTGGTTGGCCTGGTGCAGCACCAGCCAGTCGATGTCGCTGGTCGCCAGGCTGGCGCGAAAGAGAGCTTTTTCGATCACCTCAGGCACGCGATTGACGGCAAACTTATAGACCTCGCGCCCGTTCATAGTGATGGGGGCAAAGCCGCCCTTTTGCACGGTAATGTCTCCAACTAGGGAATCTGGCTGAGCTTGGTAAGCCAAATTGAGGCAGTGGTTGAGGGTGCCATCGCTGCACAGCTCAAAGCCGAGCAGGCGATCGCGCTCCGCTGCCCGCAGCACCACCGCCCCGGCCCCATCGCCAAACAGCACGCAGGTGGTGCGATCGTCCCAGTCCGTCCAGCGAGAGAGCATATCGGCCCCCACCACCACTACGGTCTTAAATACCCCAGTGCGAAGGTATTGGGCTGCCGTCACCAGGGCAAATACAAACCCTGAGCAGGCGGCGGTGAGGTCAAAGGCCACAGCGCGGGTTGCCCCCAGCGCCTGCTGCACCTGGCAGGCGCTGCCAAACAAATCGTCGGGGGTAGAGGTAGCCAGCACAATTAAATCAACCTCTGCGGCGCTTACCTCGGCCATGGCCAGCGCATTGCGGGCTGCCTCCGCAGCCAGAGAGGCGAGGGAATCCTGAGGCGTTGCTACGTGGCGCTGGCGAATGCCGGTGCGGGTGGCAATCCAGTCGTCTGAGGTGTCAACGCGCTGGCTGAGATCGTCGTTGGTGAGGCGTACGGTCAGGCAGGCCGAACCGCTGCCCACCAGTGACACACCGGGCATAAACTGTTCCACGGGTTATTCTCCGTCTGCTGCGGGGATGGCCACCCGCTGATACTGGGCCTGAATCCGGTCCTGAACACAGTTGTCTACCGCCTCTTTGGCCAGGCGAATGGCGTTAAACACCGATGGTGCCTGGGAACTGCCGTGGCTAATCACCGTTACCCCGGCTACGCCCAGCAGCAGCCCGCCGCCGTGCTCAGCATGGTCAACGCGCTGCTTGATGCGGCGCAGATTGGGCTTGAGAATTGAAGCCCCAACCTTGCCGCGCACCCCCTGGGGCAGCTCTTCGCGCAAAATTTGCAGCACCGATTCGCCCACCGCTTCGGCAAACTTAAGCAGCACGTTGCCCACAAAGCCGTCGCAGACCACTACATCAAACTGCCCCGAGAGAATGTCGCGCCCCTCGGCGTTGCCCGCAAAGGGAATGTTGGGATTCTCTTCGAGCAGCTGATGGGCTTTTAGGGCTGCATCGTTGCCCTTGCTGGGCTCTTCACCGATGTTGATCAGTCCCACTCGAGGGCTGTCAACCCCAAGCACGTAGCGGGAGTAAATGGTGCCCATTATGGCGAACTGCTCTAGGTACTTAGGGCGGCAGTCCACGTTGGCTCCCACATCTAAGATCAGCACCGACTTGTTGGCGACTACCGTGGGAAACACCGCCCCAATCGCCGGCCGATCGATGCCCTTGAGTCGCCCCAAGCGCAGCAGGGCAGCCGCCATCGCGGCCCCGGAGTGACCCGCCGACACCACCGCATCGGCCTCGTTGCGTTTGACCAAGTCCATCGCCACGTTGATGGAGGCCTGGGGCTTCTTGCGCAGGGCACTCAGCGGCTCTTCGTGCATTTCGATGCTGCCCTCGGCGGGCACTAGCTCGATGCCCACCAGCTGCTCAGGGCTCGCCGTGGATGCCTTGATCTGGTCGATATCGCCAACCAGGGCAACATCGACATCTAGCTCGGCCCTGGCGCGAATGGCACCTGCAACGATCTCGCCTGGGGCGAAGTCTCCCCCCATAGCATCAATAGCAATGCGTGCCCGGTTAAAACCCATCTGCTAAATCTGTAAAAACCTGAGGAAATTCTAGCAGACTACCCCGCCGACTATTCTTCGCCGGGTTCCACTATGCGCTGGAACAGGTAGCCGGTACCCCGAGCGGTGAGAATTAGCTCTGGGTTGCTAGGGTCGTCTTCGAGTTTAGCCCGCAGACGCGAGATGTGCACATCGACCACGCGGGTATCGACGTGGCGCTCGGGAGTGTAGCCCCATACTTCCTGCAAGATTTCGGAGCGGGAGAAGGGTTCGCCGGAGCGGCTGACCAGCAGCTCGAGCAGGCTAAACTCCATGCCGGTGAGGCGAATGCGCTCGTCGCCCTTGTACACCTGGCGCTTGTTGGTGTCGATGCGAATGGTGTTGACCGAGATTACGCCGGAGCTGGGGATGCCGGTCATGCCGGTTTTATCGACCCGGCGCAGCACGGAGCGAATGCGGGCCTCTAGCTCTTTGGGGGAGAAGGGCTTGACCACGTAATCGTCGGCCCCAAGTTCTAGACCGGTGATGCGATCGGCCACGTCCCCCAGAGCAGTGAGCATGATGATGGGAATATCGGACTCTTTGCGTAGCTCCTGACAGACGCCGTAGCCGTCGAGCTTGGGCATCATCACATCGAGCACAACCAGGTCAGGGGCAGCGTTGCGAAAGGTTTCTAGAGCCTCTTCGCCATCGGCAGCGGTGACGACGTCGTAGCCGATCATAGACAGTCGGGTTTCGAGGATGCGCCGAATGCTGGCTTCATCGTCGACCACGAGGATTTTTTCTTTATTGTTTTCCAAGGCTCTTAAGACTCCCTACGTAACGTCATATTCTATAAATAATCGCAACGTTTAATGATTAACTTTTGAAAGCTAATTAGTCGATTGCGCTAAACAACCGGGGACACTGCTGCCTCAGAACCCTACAACGTTGCTGAATCACTACCTAAGACGTTCGTTTATTCTATGTGTATTGATTCATGCCGCAGAGTTGGAACATCTGTGCTTCAGGCTTTTTTAAGGTTTATTGCGCGGCAGCGGCGCTTGAGGGCTCAGTATTGCCCTGACCAATTGCTGGCACAGGGGTAGGTATGGCTAAATCTCGCTCAATTTTTGTCTGCAATGAATGCGGGGCCGAGTCGCCCCAGTACTTTGGGCGCTGTCCGGTCTGCAACAGCTGGAATTCTCTGGTGGAGCAGGCTCAGCCTATTAAGGAAACGGCGGCTCGGGCCTCGGCTCTGGGGCGCAGTCGGGGGGGGGCGACTGGGGCTAAGGCCAGCCAGCCCAGGCTGGCTATGACTCTCAACCAGATTCAGGATCATCCCCAGGCGCGGCTGGCCTCTGGCTATGGGGAGCTGGATCGGGTGCTGGGGGGCGGGATTGTGCCGGGTTCACTGGTGCTTTTGGGGGGCGACCCTGGCATTGGCAAGTCAACGCTGCTGTTGCAGGTGGCAAGTCAGATGGCGGCGCGGCGTCGGGTGCTGTACGTGTGCGCGGAGGAGTCGGGGCAGCAGGTGAAGCTGCGGTGGCAGCGGCTGGGGCCGGTGGGGAGTGAGGGGGTGGGGGGTAAGGCAAAGGGCAAAGGGCAAAGGGCAAAGAAAGAAGCCGTTGAGGATTTGGATGAGTTCGAGGCCTCTAGCGTGGAGGCGGTAGGAGGGGAGCTGTATCTGCTGCCGGAGATTGACCTAGAGACCATTTTGATGGAGCTGGAGTCGCTGAAGCCGACGGTGGCGATTATCGACAGTATTCAGGCGCTGTATTACGGGGCGCTGACCTCGGCCCCAGGGTCGGTGTCGCAGGTGCGAGAGTGCACGTCGGCGCTGATGCAGCTGGCGAAGCGGGCGAATATTTCGCTGTTTATTGTTGGCCATGTGACCAAGGAGGGGGCGATCGCAGGCCCGAAAGTGCTGGAGCACCTGGTGGATACGGTGCTGTACTTTGAGGGCGATCGCTTTGCCAGCCACCGCCTGCTGCGCTCGGTAAAAAACCGGTTTGGCGCTACCCACGAGCTGGGCGTGTTTGAGATGGTCGATCGCGGCCTGGCTGAGATTAGCAATCCTTCAGCCCTTTTTCTCGGCAACCGCGATGAGCAGGTGCCGGGCATTGCCACCATCGTCGCCTGCGAAGGCACAAGGCCCCTGGTGGTGGAGCTGCAATCGCTGGTCAGCCCCACCAGCTACAGTTCGCCGCGCCGTTCCACGACGGGGGTAGAGTACAACCGGCTGCTGCAAATTTTGGCGGTGCTGGAAAAGCGGGTGGGCATTCCCCTCTCGAAGCTGGACGCCTACGTGGCTTCGTCGGGGGGGCTGGCGGTGGGGGAACCAGCGGCGGATCTGGGCATTGCGATCTCGGTGGTGGCCAGCTTTCGCGATCGCCTGGTAGACCCCGAACTGGTGCTGATCGGCGAAGTGGGGCTGGGCGGCCAGGTGCGACCTATTTCCCAGCTAGAGCTGCGGCTGAAGGAGGCGGCCAAGCTGGGCTTTAGGCGGGCGATCGTGCCCAAGGGGCAGTCGGTCAAAGTGGCGGGGTTAGAGATTACAGAGGTGTCGCGGGTGGTGGATGCGATCGCCCAGGCGCTAAAAGGGAGTGGGTGAATGTTGAAATGTGAGAACGTTGGAACGTGAGAACGTTGAGACGTGAGAACGCTGGCGGTGTGCAGTTGTCTTGAGGAGGACTTGTCGTGATCGGCCTGGGGACGGCGGTAGAATGAAATGAGTGTAAAGAACCTTAAATGCTGTCCTGGAGATTTGTGATGAGCCCTAACGTCGAGATTTACACCTGGAGAAGCTGCCCCTTCTGCATTCGCGCCAAGCGACTGCTCGATCAGAAAGGCATTGAGTACACCGAATACGCCATCGACGGCGATGAGGCCGCCCGCAGCGAGATGTCTGAGCGGGCCAAGGGGCGGCGATCGCTGCCGCAAATTTTCATCAACGGCCACCACGTCGGTGGCTGCGACGACCTGTTTGCCCTCGATGCCCAGGGCGGTGTAGAACCCCTGCTATCGACGGCCTCCGCCAGCTGAGGCATTTCTGGATACCAATCTATCAATTGATGATTGGCAGTAAGCTTTGCCCATCCTGCGTGGGGAGAACAACTTTACCTGACGGTTCCCTAAGCTCCGCCGACGAAAAAAACCGGTTGCTTTCCGATCACAGAATCCTCGGACATTCGCTGTTCTGTGCATCTCCCGAAAGCAACCGGGTTTCTAGCGGAGCGAGACTAGCTGTGGGCAGCAGCCTCGGCGGGGTGCTTGGCCTTGGTGCCATTGCCGTTGAGGTGGCCGTTCTGGTTGGGTTTACGGGGTTGAATCAGCCCGTAGCCACCGTGGTTGCGCTCGTAGATCACGTTGATTTCTTGGGTTTCAGCGTTGAGGAACATGTAGAAATCGTGGTCAACCAGCTCCAGCTGCTCTAGCGCTTGAGCTACGCTCATGGGAGCCATCGCAAAATACTTACTGCGAATTACCTCTTCGGGCAGCTGAGGCTCACTGGTGCTGAGTACATGGGTGACATCGGTGAGGGGTGCCTCATTGAGGTAGGCCTCAGTGGTTTTGCCCAGAGTTCCCTGCATGCGGGTGTTGCGCTTTTCTTTAAACTTGCGCAGCTGGCGGCTGATTTTATCGGCTACCAAATCGATGCTGGCGTAGAGGCTTTCGCTGCTTTCCTGGGCTCTAACTACCGCTCCGTCTACAAACAGCGTCACTTCGGCGGACTGACTGGCTCCAATTCTGGGGTTTTTGGCTACGGATAGATGGACGTCAACCTCATTGGTCAGGTGCTTGAAGTGACTCACCGCCTTGAGGATTTTTTGCTCTACATGCTCCCGAATCGCGTCTGTGATCTCAATATTTCTGCCATGGATTACCAGCTTCATAAAGCGGACTCCTTGATACGTCGGCTCATGGTTTCACCCTAACACCTTGTATTCTGCACAACAGCGTCCGTTAGAATCCTTTGCATGGGTTGATAATTCTTGATTGCAAAACCCTAGAGAACAGGCCATTTCCGCTGATTTACCCTTGACAAGCATGGATCAAAACCACGGGAAACTACCCCTTCCCTGCGAAGTCTACGATCTGGGGGTCAGGCCCTTTGTCGAGGTTTGGCAGTGGCAAAAGACCCTGGTGCAGCGCCATCGGGAGCGGCCCCAGCCCGATCGCCTGCTACTGGTCGAGCACCCTGGGGTCTATACCTTGGGTCAGGGCTCCACATTCGACCACCTCAAGGTGCCAGCAGAGTCGTTGCCCTACCCGCTGTTTCGCATCGAGCGGGGCGGCGAGGTCACCCACCACTGCCCCGGTCAGCTGGTGGGCTACCCGATTCTCAACCTCAAGCAGCATCGGCCTGATCTGCACTGGTACCTGCGCCAGCTCGAAGCGGTGCTGATTCACACCCTGGCTCAGTTTGGGGTGAGGGCGGAGCGGCAGGCGGGTCTGACGGGGGTGTGGGTAGGTGACTACAAGCTGGCGGCGATCGGCATCAAGGTGAGCCGCTGGGTGACCATGCACGGCTTTGCGCTGAATATTTGCCCGAACCTGGCAGGGTTTCAGGCCATTGTGCCCTGCGGCATTGCCGATAAATCGGTGGGTAGCCTGGCTCAGTTTTGCCCAGGGATCACCGTGGAGACGGTGCGCCCAGTGGTGGTGAACAGCTTTGCCCAGGTGTTTGGGGTGCAGCCCCTCATACAGAATGCCGCCCCACCGGGCCTTTAAGCCCCTTGACGGCGCAAATGCTGCACCGTCCCCAGCGCTTGAGTTCGCCGCTGGGGCAGTGGCAGTGGCACTGGGGGCAGAGGGGCTGCTGGGCGGCGAGCTGCTGGGTCATGCCTGCCCAGCGCTCAAAGCTTTCTTCGGGGGTTTGGGGCCGCTGGGTCGAGCGGGGAATGGCGCGCGGCTCGTAGCTGGGGTGCTGTTGCAGCCAGGGGGGCAGTTCTGCGGGAGATGCAGGGGCGGCAGGGGCAGACCGGTTTTGCCGATACCAGTCGCCGCTGGAGAAGCGAATGTCGCTCAGGTTGAGCTGGAGGCGAGCGTTGAGCTTGGCTAAAATCCGCACTCTCTCCAGGGTGAGGGTCTGCGCCCACATGGGGTTGATCACCGCCACGTGCAGCACGTCTTGGTCGAGCCGCATCGGGGCCGCCTGGCGGGCGACGCCTTCTCCGACCACGGCGGCCCAGCTGTTGAGCACCTGGCGAAACTGGCCTCGGCTGCGCCAGCGGGGCTGCTTTTCGAGCTGATGAATGACATTGTGGATAGAGTCGAGGGGCATGGGGGTTAGGCCAATTCAGCCGCTAAGTATAGCTAGAGTCACCTGGCTTAGGACAATTAGAAGCTTTAGAAACGTTTGAACGTTCAAACGTTTTTAGGGAAACTGTCCTAACCAGACTGGCTACAGCTATAAGTTTCATCGACGTTGCATCAACTCGCTGCCAGATGCCCTTGGCCAGATGCCTTGGAACAGGGATTGTCGTTGCGGCCCCAGCTTAGCAGGGGCCTCGCTGCCGCTGCGGGTGGGGTAGACAATGGGAGCTTGGCGGCTGACGCGATCGCACCCCAGCGGCTCGGCAATTTTTCGGAAGTCAGACTACCCTAAACTAGGGCTCTTTTGCTTTGGGGCCAGCTCTCAATCGCCGCACAACCTCCTTTACAGACCCATGGCTTCCATTCTTGACCCGCCCATTTTGACTAAAGTCGCCAAAATGAAGGAGCGAGTCTGCTGGCAGCACCCGGCTTTCAGGGCGCGGCACATCGACCAGACTCGCCTGATCTTAGAGGATGGTCGCAGCGACGACCGAGAATTTTCATTTTTAGTCATCGGCGACAGTGGTTCGGGGCCGCATCCCGACCACCATCCCCAGCGGCGCATTGCCGAGCGCATGGTACCCCATCTGTCAGACTGCCGCTTTTTGCTGCACACGGGCGATGTGGTGTATCAGGTGGGCTCGAGCGAGCAGTATCCAGATAACTTTATTAAGCCCTATCGGGAGTGGCTGGTGGGGGGCGATCGCCCCGAGCGCATTGCCTTCGACGGGATGGTGTTTAGCTCTCCGTTTCTGGCGGTGCCGGGTAACCACGACTACTACAACCTGCCCCGGCTCTACAGCATTTTGGTGCAGCTGACCCGGCCCCTGCGCCAGCTGCTCAAACTCAACCTCAACCCCAACGTAGGGTGGCGGGGCTCGGGGGTAGGCGATACCTACGCCCGTGCTTTTCTAGACTATCTGCGGGTGCTCTCGGATGACGATCTCGCTACCCACCTCGATCGCCACTACGGCCCCTGGAATGAACACACCCTGGGGCTGCGCTACCGGCCAGGGCAGTTTACCCGGCTGCCCAACCGCTACTACACCTTTCGCTACGGTGGCATCGACTTTTTTGCCCTCGACAGCAGCACCTTCAACGACCCGGCCCTGTCTCCCCAGCGGGCCACCAGTGCGGCCCACCATCAGCGGCTGTTGACCCAGCGAGAGGCAGTTCAGCGCCAGCAGCAGCAGGTGCGGGATGAGGCCATGCACCTGCAACGCACCGACCCCCACGCCCAAGAGCGGCTCGATGACCTTCAGGCTAAGGTGGAGCAGTTCGATGAGATGCTGTTGGACATTGAGAAACAGGTTCACCCCAGACCCACAACCCTAGTGGATACCGAGCAACTGCTGTGGCTGCGAGACGGCCTGATTGCCTCCTGGCAGGACAAGTCGGTGCGGGGCCGCGTTCTGTTCTTTCATCACCCCCCCTACGTGACTGAGAACACTAAATGGGCCCAGGGGCAGACCATGGCCATTCGCCAAAATCTGCGCTGGGTGCTGGATCAGGTGGCGGCGGCGGTGCCTGGCATTGGCCCCGATCGCCCGCCGGTCAACCTGGTGCTCAACGGCCACGCCCACTGTTTTGAGTATTTAAAGACCGAGGCCACGGGCTATGCCGACAGCCACGTAAACTGGGTAGTTTGCGGCGGCAGCGGCCTGAGTCTGCGACGACAGCGCCCTGAAGGTACCATGCTCTACGAGCCCCTGGGGGCCGACCCCAATGGACAAATGGAGTTTAAGCTGGTGGCTAAATCACAGCTGTACCTGGGCCTGACGGGCCACAAAACCGAGCGCCGACGGCCCTATTCCTTTGTGCGAATCGATGTTACCGGGGAGGACTCGCCCCGGTTTGTGCTGACGCCCTACATTTCGGAGCGCTATCACCAGGGGTGGGATGACTATGCGATGGATCCGCTGGTGTTGAGTTAGGTGGGAGCGTGGGGGCATGGGAGCGTGGGAGTGGAGGCTGGATAGTTGATGGAGCGGGTAGAGGAGATTCTGCGGTTTTGGTTTGGCGATTCGGCAGATCCCAAGGGCGAGTACGGTCAGCAGCGCCAGGCGTGGTTTAAGAAAGACCCGGTCTTTGACGATGCCATTCGCCAGGGGTTTCTGGCGGAGGTGGAGCGGGCAATGGTGGGGGAGCTAGAGGACTGGCGATCGCAGCCCCGCTCCTGTTTGGCGCTGGTGCTGCTGCTCGATCAGTTTCCGCGCAATGTGTTTCGGGGAAAGGCAAAAAGCTTTGCGGGCGACAGCGCCGCCCTGGCCACCGCCTACCACGCCCTGGAAAGTGGCTACGACCAGCAGGTGCTGCCGGTAGAGCGCCTGTTCTTTTACCTGCCCCTGGAGCACAGCGAAAACCTGGCCGACCAGGACCGCTGTGTAGAGCTGGTGCAGGCCCTCCACGCTTCCCACCCCGAGTTTGAGTCTACCCTCGACTACGCCCTGCGCCACCGGGAGGTGATCCAGCGGTTTGGCCGCTTCCCCCACCGCAATGAAATTTTGGGCCGAGCAACAACCCCGGAGGAGGCGGAGTTTTTGCAGCAGCCGGGGTCGAGATTTTGAACAATTTTGGATTTTGGCGGTTATAGCCGTAGTCACAGCGGTTAGGACGTCAAGTAACCTTGAAAACGTTCAAACGTTTGAACGTTCAAAGGGAAGCTGTCTCAAGCAGACTGGCCATAGCTATATCTGTACCGTGAGCAAAGACTCTGTCTCTAGCAGTGACCTAATCGCAAATCCAAAATCCAAAATTTCCTTAGCTGCCCAACCGATACCCCTTGCCGTAGACCGTATGAATAATCGGTGCCGTGCCTTTGGGTTCGATCTTGCGGCGCAGCAGACGCATTTGGGCGGCGACGACGTTGCTGCTGGGGGTGTCCTGATCGCCCCAAACGCCCTGGTAGATCTGCTCGTGGGTGAGCACCTGGTTGGGGTGGCGCAGCAGGTAGGCCAGCAGGCGAGTTTCTTTTTCGGAGAGTTCGGCGGGTTGGCCCTGGCGGTGGGCAAGCTGGTTGGCTTCGTCGAGGGTGAGGTCGCCGTAGGCGAGGCGGGCCGGGGGGGGGGCTTCCAGGTTGGGCGATCGCCGCAACAGCGCCCGCACCCGCGCCAGCAGTTCGCGCAGCTCGAAGGGTTTGACCAGGTAGTCGTCGGCCCCGGCGTCGAGGCCATCGACGCGATCGTTGAGGGTGTCTTTGGCGGTGAGAAAGAGCACGGGGGTGCTGTCTTGGCGCGATCGCACCTCTCGACAAATCTCCAGCCCGCTCAGCCCCGGCAGCATCCAGTCGAGAATCAGCAGGTCATAGCCGCCCTGATTGGCTAAATCGCTGCCCGCTGCACCATCGGTAGCCACATCCACCTCATAGCCCTCGCGACTGAGCAGGCGGCTGAGAGGGTCGGCAAGTTCTACTTCGTCATCAACGAGCAGGATCTTCATGGGAAATAGGCAGAAGTGGATGAGGGAATTGTGCTCAATTAAATACCCAAGGGGTAAGCAGCTTATTCACAGGAACCAAAAACTTAGTATGGTTCTTGTAAGGAATCTCTTTGTCTTTTTGAAGACGACCTACCAGGATGCCTGGATGACGATTTTGATCCAGTGCAAACTTTTGAATTTTTTCGACTGAAAAATAAGGGGCAGTAGTTTTGACAAGGATTGATAACTCATGGGAATTTAATAGCCAGTTGGTAGCCAATTGGTTTGCTTCTGTTTCTTCCTGATTCACCTCGAGATTGTCCATGTTGTCTAAGTAGCTGCCCTTGTGCCCTGCAAAAATGTGGCCAAGCTCATGCATGAGCGTAAACCAAAAGTTGTCAATTCTTTTGTATCTCAAAGTCAACGCAATCACTGGTCTACTTTCTATGTAAAACGCTGCGCCATCTAAATAAGTTTTTCCCAGATGGGGTACAACAGCAAAGTGGATGCCAAGGCTAAGAAGCTTGTCTGGCACTAGAGCCACATTTTCAGCCTTGGACGACAAGGCTAAAATCTCAGGAATAGCCGCTTCAAGCTTGGCCCGGTCAAAAGTGGGAAGCTTTTGATCTCGTACAACTATTTCAACCCGTTTCATCCAGGCAAGCTGGGCTTGAATTTCTGGGTCTCGATTTTCAGACTGCCGACAGTTGACCGCCAGATTGGGGACATCCCCAATCTGGTCAATCTCGAAAAAACGGCAAACCTCCTGCTCCAACACATCAATCGAGTCAGCCGCTTGAATCCAACCCCGCTTAATCATCTCAGCCACTGGGGCAAAGCTATAAAGACGACTCCGACGAGAGATTTCACGGGTCTCAGGTGAGCCACTAACCTCCTTTTGAGCCAAATGCAGTCGATATTTCGCCTCCAGGTTTGTCCAAAACTCTGCCGAGGTGCCTAATGCCTCCGCCAGCTCAATTGCTGTTTCAGGCGTAATTTGCTTATTGCCGTTGATAATGCCGTTGATAGTCTGGTGGGGTCGCCCCATAATTTCGGCTAAGTCTTTCTGAGTCCACCCCCTGGCTTCGAGTTCCCGGTTCAAAATGCGCCCAGGCGGTGAAACCCTTGCTGGTACTAATGTCTGAGTCATATTTCTCCCTCCCCTCAGTGCTTGATTCAGTGATAGTCTTCGATATCAATAATTAGGAGATATGATCCATCCTCATCCTCCTTGATAGAGACAATTAGCCGCCACTGCTTGTTTAATCGTAGAGATCGCTCTCCTGGCCGTCCTTTGAGCTTTTCAAAGTGAAAGCCCTTTAGGGCGTATAGGTCGCGCTCGTCTTTGGCAGCGGCGATCGCGCTCATGGCGTCAAAAAAATCGTCTATGACATTGGGGTACTTGTGGGCATTCTTCTCCTCTGTGTAGAGAGCTTCTACTTTCTTCTTCTTGAACTTGAACCTCAAGAGGATGCCTCCCCAAACGCAGCGATCGATTTCGGATCATGATAACGCATGCCCGATTCAGCGATGGGGTGAATCACTGAATATAGTTTATCTATTCCTGGTGAATTTTTGTATGCAGTTTGACTGGTTGTACTAACTCAAGGTTTTTATCTTTTGCCTATTTGAAGTGTGATGCGCTACACGTAGCGTATTAAGCGCGGTATGGCTAACGCTAGTCCTAGATATTGGTTGTAAAGATATATTCAAATTTCTTTGTCCTACCGGCGGACAGCGCCTGAGCTAAGTGTAAGTACATTCGCCGATCGCCTGATCCAAAATCGCCAGGCCTTCGTCTAGCTCTGCGTGGGTCACGGTCAGTGGTGGGGCGATTCGCCACACTGCGCCCATGCCGGGAAGGGCGGTGATGTTCATGCTCAGACCCAGTTCCAGGCAGCGGCGGGTGATGGCAGCCCCGGTTTCGGGGTCGGGTTGGCGGCTGGCGCGGTCCTTCACCAATTCCACCCCCAGCAACAGGCCGTGGCCACGCACGTCGCCGATCGCCTCGTAACGATCTTTGAGCTTAAGCAAGCCATCCTTCAAGTAGGCCCCCAGGGTGGCGGCCCGCTCCGCCAGATTTTCGCTGGTCAGCACCCGCAGCACCGCCAGCCCCACCTGGGCGGGCATCGGGTCAGACACGTGGGAGGTGTAGAAAATAAAGCCTTTCTCGTAGCAGTCGGCTTCGATCGCCGCGCTGGTGACGGTCGCCGCCAGGGGCAGGCCACCCCCTAGGGTCTTCGACAGCGACAAAATATCGGGCACTATCCCCAGCTGTTCAAAAGCAAAGAAGCTGCCCAGGCGACCAAAGGCGGTTTGGGCCTCATCTAAAATCAGCACCATGCCGCGATCGCGGCAGTAGGTCTGCAACCGCTGAAAGTAGCCCTCGGGGGGCACGATTACCCCTCCAGAGCTGAGCACGGGTTCGGCGATTACGGCGGCGTAGGCCCCCACCGACTGGCTATCCACCAGGTCAAAGCCCACCTCCAGGCAGGTCATGTCGCACTGATCTTGGCAGTGGCGAATCGGGCAGCGGTAGCAGTTGGGGCTGGGCAGCGCCAGGTTTCCCGGAATGGTGGGGCCGTAGCCCTTGCGGGCCGAGACAAAGGTGCTGGCCCCCGCCCCGGCGGTCATGCCGTGCCAGGAGGCGCTGAGGCCGACCACTTCAAAGCCGCCGGTATGCAGCTTGGCCATACGCAGGGCGGCTTCGTTGGTCTCGCTGCCGGTGTTGAGAAAGAGAGCCTTTTGCAGGGTAGGGGGCAGCAGCTGACAGAGAGCCTCGGCCAGCTCCACCACCGACGGCGACAGCATGCCGCTGAACAGGTGCAGCACGTCCTCACAGGCTTTGTGGATGGCCTGTACCACGTCGGGGTGGTTGTGGCCCAGGGTGGCGCACATCTGCCCCGAGGTAAAGTCGAGAATCTTGCGGCCCTGGCGATCGTAGAGATAGCTGCCCCGCGCCCGCTCGATTAGCCGGGGGGCAAAGCGGCCGCCGTAGCGCACCAGGTGATGGTCAACGATGTCCCATATCTCCGCTTCTGAGAGCAAAGAAGAGGTTGCGGTGAGAGGCCCAGGGGTAACTTGGAACGAGGCAGGGGTGACATCAGGAGTAGAATCGGGCATGGCGGCTCCGGGAATAACGGGAAATCCATCGGGTAGCGGGATACCCGATTGTGCCATATCCCTCAGTCCACCCAGCCCTTGGCGCGATCGACGGCTTTTGTCCACATGGCAAAGTTGTCCTGGGCTGCGGCCTGGCCCACGCCGGGGTCAAACACGCGATCGATGGGGCGGCTCTCCACCAGGGCGCGGTAGTCATCCCAAAAGCCCACGGCCAGGCCCGCCGCAAAGGCTGCCCCCTGGGCGGTGACATCGAGCACCTGGGGCCGTTCCACCGGAATGCCCAGCACATCGGCCTGGAACTGCATCAAAAAGTCGTTGTTGCAGGCTCCGCCATCGACTTTGAGCTGGCGAATGGGGGTACCGGCGTCCTGGTTGACGGCATCGACCACTTCTTTGACTTCGTAGGCGATCGCCTCCAAGACCGCCCGCACCAGGTGCTCGCGCTGGGCCCCCCCGGTCAGGCCAAGAAAGGCTCCCCGGGCGCTCATGTCCCAGTGGGGGGCACCGAGGCCACTGAGGGCGGGCACAAAGTAGACGCCGTTGTTGTTGATGGCCTTCTGGGCCAAAATCTCAGTTTCGGCGGCACTGGAGATCAGCTGCAACCCATCGCGCAGCCACTGAATGCAGGCCCCGGCGGTGAACATACTGCCCTCGATCGCGTAGCCGATGTGGGGGGCTTTAGCCTCGCCGGTCGCCTCTGACCAGGCCACGGTGGAGAGCAGTTGGTGGTGCGATCGCACCACCTCATCCCCCGTGTGCGACACCAGAAAGGCCCCGGTGCCGTAGGTGCACTTGAGCAGGCCGGGGCGATCGCAGCCGTGGCCGTAGAGGGCGGCCTGCTGGTCACCGAAGATTGCCGCGATCGGGATTTCGGCCCCCAAAATGGATTTGTCGGTGTGGCCAAACACCCCAACGCTGGGCTTGATCGCGGGCATCATGTGGGGCGGAATGCCAAACAGATCGAGCAGGGTGTCATCCCACTGGCCGCTGGCGATGTTGAGCAGCATGGTGCGGCTGGCGTTGCTGTGGTCGGTGGCATGCACCTGCCGCCCGGTCAGATTCCACAGCACCCAGCTATCGACGGTGCCCGCCAGCACCTGGTCAAAGTCCACGGGGGGATCCATTTCCTTCTTGGCCTGCTCGAGCAGCCAGGCCAGCTTGGTGGCCGAGAAGTAGGCGTCGAGCACCAGGCCGGTGCGATCGTAGATTTCGTCGGCTTTGCCCGCTTCGCGCAGCTGGTTGCACAGGGGGGCGGTGCGGCGGTCTTGCCAGACAATGGCGTTGGAGAGAGGCCGCCCGGTGCTGCTGTCCCACAGCAGACAGGTCTCGCGCTGCACGGTCAGACCAATGGCAGCAATGTCGGTGGGTTTCAGCCCGGCTTTGGAGATGGCCGCCCCCATGGCCCACTCGATCTCTTCCCAAATCTCGCGGGCGTTGTGCTCAACCCAGCCCGGCTGCGGATAGTACTGGGTGAGTTCGCGGTAGGCTTGACCGGCAATGTTACCCTCCCGGTCAAAAATAATCGCGCGATTGCCGGTGGTGCCCAGATCGAGGGCCATGATGTAGTTAGCAGTCATCGTACCTGTGCGTTTGCAGCGCCCAAAGCGTAGCAAGTTTAGCCAAAACCTGCCCCACCCCTAAGACAGATTTTCGTAACTTAACAATTCAGCTACTCAAAGATCTTTTCGAGATTTCTATACCCGCTCACTACTCTGACGATGACGATCTCTTCTCCTACTAACTTGTACAGCAGGACATAGCCCACTACGAGAATGCCACGCAAGCCAGGCCTGATATCTTCATAGGACTTCCCTATCTGTGGGAATTGCAGCAATCGTTCACACTTTCGATTAAATTCTTCGACAAATTTCTCGCCTGCGTCAACATTCCTTTCGAGAAAGTAATCGACGATTTCTTGTAAATCTCGGCTGGCTTCAAGGGTGATAACGTATCGCTGCATTAGGCTTCTTCTCGAGCCTTTTTAACTTTCTCCCTTAGCTGATTCATTACTATTTCACCATCGACAACCTCTCCTCGCTCGATCTGTTTTAGCCCTTCATCTACTTTTTGGCGCGTCTCTTGGAGCCACTGGTCATAGCTTTTCTCCCATTCCACTAAAAGTGATAGGGCGCGATCAATAACGTCTTCTGGATTTTCGTAGCGGCCATTGGCAATTTGAGTTTGGATAAACTCAGCTTGTTCAGGTTTTAGGGAGACATCCACTGGCGAGGACCTCTGAAGGAGCTGCTGCTATGGCTACTGTAGCTTGATCAATACCAAACTCTAGCGGGTTACTGGTCACAGCTATTTTCAGTTCTTTACAATCTTATCTGTCATCAGGCTGCTAGACGCTAGCCTTCGGCCTTAACCACCTGGAAGTTCGGTATCCCCCTCTCCCGGTGGATAGGCTCTTGTGAAACAATTTTAATCAATCCACGGGATACTACCCCCCTGCTGTTGCGCCCGGACGTTGCGTTTATGAGGCTTGCTCCCTTGAAAGGACTTTGGATACCCCTGAAGCAGCTGCTGGCGACGATCGCCGCCGCCGTGATGATGTGGACGGGGGCGATCGCTCCCCCCGCCTATGCCCAAACCCCTGCCGCCGCCGCCATTGGCAGCGAAAGCTTTGTGGCCGCCGCCGTGCGCCAGGTCGGCCCGGCGGTGGTTCGCATCGACACTGAGAAAACCATTACTCGCCAGACCAGGGATCCCCTCTACGAGGATCCTTTTTTGCGGGATTTCTTTGGCGGTATGCCGCGCCAGCCCCAGGAAGAACTATTGCGGGGCCAGGGGTCGGGGTTCATCATTGACGACACCGGCAACATTCTCACCAATGCCCATGTGATCAATGGGGCCGACCGGGTGGTGGTCACCCTCAAAGACGGCCGCAGCTTTGATGCCGTCGTGGAAGGGGTAGACGAAGTCACCGATCTGGCCGTAGTCAAAATTGACGATGGCGAAGATGATGTATTGCCCATCGCCACCCTGGGCGACTCAGACCAGGTAGAAGTGGGCGACTGGGCGATCGCCGTGGGTAACCCCCTTGGCCTCGACAACACCGTCACCCTGGGAATTGTCAGCACCCTCAAGCGCACCAGCAGCTCCGTCGGCATTCCCGGCAAGCGATTGGAGTTCATTCAGACCGATGCCGCCATCAACCCCGGCAACTCCGGTGGGCCGCTGGTCAACCAGCGCGGCGAGGTAATCGGCATCAACACCGCCATTCGGGCCGACGCCATGGGCATTGGTTTTGCCATCCCGATCAACAAGGCCAAAGAGGTCAAAGACATGCTGGCTCGGGGCGAAACCGTCGCCCACCCCTACATCGGCGTGCAGATCGCCAACCTCACCCCTGAGCAGGCCAAGCGCAACAACGAAGACATCAACTCGGGTATGTATCTGCCGGAGGTCGATGGCGTGCTGGTTATCCGCGTGCTCGAAGGCACTCCCGCCGCCGATGCCGGTCTGCGCCGGGGCGACGTAATTGTGGCGGTGGATGGCACCCCCATTCGCAGTGCCGATGGTTTGCAAATCAAGGTTGAAAATACCAAGATCGGCAGCGCTCTGGAGCTAAGAATTCAGCGGGGCGATCGCCCCCTGACCCTGCGCGTTAAGACCGCCGAACTGCGCGAGCAGGCCGAGTAGCGATCGCCATCCAATTCTTTCACCTATCCCTTTTATTCAGGAGACAATTCCTATGTATTCCACCGAAGACAGCGGCACCCGCAAGATCCTCTCTGCGGTGAGCCACGGCTCGATTTTCTTCAATGCGTTGATTTTGTCCATCGGCGTTCCCATCGCCATTCTGTTGGTTTCAAAAGATTCAGTCATCAAAGAAAGCGCCAAAGAGGCGATTAACTTTCACCTGAATATGTGGTTTTGGTGGACGGTGGCCGGTATTTTGGCCTGGCTGCTGATTGGCATTCCGCTGTTGTTTGTGCTGGGTATCGTGAATTTCATCATGCCCATCATCGCGATCTTCTACAGCCTCACCCAGCCCGATACCGTGTTTCGCTATCCGCTGATTCTGCGTCTGGTCTAGACCTGGTCGGGCATAGTCAAGTTAGTTTTCTCCGATGCCGCTACCTGCTGGTCGAGTACCGCGCGGGTGGCGGCATCGACTGCAAAGAGGGGTTAGGGATTGCATCGGGGGCAGTGGCCCGGATCGGCGACGGATGGCGACTCGGGAGCGGGCAGGTCTTGGTGAAACTGGCACCGCTGGCACTGGTGGCGCACCAGTCTGGTCAGCAGCGTCGGGGTGCCGCAGAGGCCGCAGGGCAGCCCCGGCCAGCGCTTCACCTCACTGAAGCCGGGGGTGCCGCAGGCGGGGCAAGTCTGGGCGATCGCCTGGAGCAGATGCTCGGTGGCCTGGGCGATCGCCCCCATGCGGGTGGGGTTGTAGAGGGCGCGCATGTCGGTTTCGAGGCGGGCGGTGCTGCGTGTGGACTGCTGCATGGCCCTGGCCACTGCCGTTTCCAGCTCCTCGGCGGTGGTGATGCCCTTAGCAATTACAGCGTCGTCAGCCCGCACAATTAGCCCGTGGCTGGGAAAGCCTACGGCGGCAGCAAAGGCTTCGGCCTCCGCCCAGCTACCCACGACCTGCTGGCGGTAGTTAGTGTCGGCGGAGAGGCACTCGCCCACAATTTCTAACTGGTGCTGACGATCGATCAGCAGAACGATTTCGCGATCGCAGGCCACAAAAGGCAGCTGCGGGTGCGGCCCAAAGCTGCCCTCGCTGGCGATCGCCAGGGTTTCGCCTGTGCTCTCCAGGGCGGCCTCGGCCTTGAGGCGAGCGGTGGTGAGCTGGTCGGCGGGGCGCTTGATCTCGCCCGTAAAGGTGCCAAAGCCGTCGGTGTCAAAACTAGGGGGCACGGCGACGGTGACGCCCAGGCGGGCTTCGAGCCGGGGGGCGATCGCCTGCTCTTTGCGGTGCATGGTAGCCAGTACAGCGACGCGGTGGGCAAACAGATCGGTCATAGGGCAATGGACAGCAGCAGAAATCATGCCTGTTGGGGTGACGCACACGGTAGCCTACGCCAAGATCCCAGGGTTCTTCAATGGTTTGATCCCAACTTGGGCCGTCATTCAGAACCCTGGGATCTGTCCTGAACTTGCACCAAGATCCCAAGGTTCTTTGATCGGTTGACGTCACCTGAGGTCGTTACTTAGAACCCTGGGATCTGGTCTACGAGATCTGTTTTAGCGTTCTAACCCCCGTCGTGGCAAAGCGGTTATAGAAGTCGAGGGCGTGGTTGCCCGTCTATCCACTCCAGCGCCCGGTTCCACGCCCACCAGGGGTCGCGATCGCCCGCCCGCCGCTGCCCGGCGCGGCTGTTGTAGTAGCCCACGTGGCCGCCATACTGCGTCAGCACCAGGTCAATGTTGGGGTTGGCCGCACAAACCTGCTCCAGATCGGGAATAATCTCGGGGCTAAACAGCGGGTCATCGGCGGCGTAGAGAATCAGCGTGGGCAGGGTTAGATCGGCCATGAAGGGCAGCGGGCTGCTGGCGGCGTAGTAGTCTTCTACCGAGGCAAACCCCAGGCGGGAGATCACCAGCTCGTGGTCAAAGCCCCAGATGCTGTTGGCGCGAGCGATCGCAGCCAGGTCAAAGTGGTCGGGGTGGGCCTGGTGCAGGCGCTGGGCCAGGCGCTTGAGTTCTCGGGCGATCGCCCGTTCTAGGTACTTGCCCAAAGGGTGCGAGGTCAGATACCGCAGCGATCGGTTGGAGTCGAGGCTAGGGCACACCACCGCCACGCCCCCGATGTCTCCCTGGGCTAAACCGCTGTCTGGGGTGAGGTGCATGGCCGCCTTGGCCCCCCACAGCGCCAGCTGACCACTGAGGGAATAGCCCAAAAACCAGAAGGGGGGCGGGCAGCCCAGGGCCTTGGCGGCGGCGGCTAGGGCCAGGTAGTCTTGCCCCTCATAGAGGCCGTCGGAGGTCAGGGTGGGCGACAGCTCGCCGGTTTTGCCGTGGCCGCGCCAGTCAAACATCACCACCCCCAGGCCCCGGTGGTAAGCTTTGCGGCATAAAATCTCCAGCTGCCACTGGTCATCGAGGCTGCCGGTGATGCCGTAGGTGGCAATGATAGTGCCCCCGCCCCGAGCCTGGCTGGGAACCGCCCAGCGGCCAAAGATGGGCACTTCCCCCTGGCCCGTAAAAATGTGGTCTCTGTAGGCCACGGGCAGTAGGTCGATGCTTTGGGGCCAGGTTTGACTGGCTACTGTGGCAGTGTAGACCGTCATTCCCAGACCGTTTCGCAAGAACCAGGGTGGCAAAAATTGGGGTACAAGGGGAGACATAGCGCCGGGCCGATACTGCTGTCAGCATTTCAGAGAAACTGAGGCAGCACCACCCCCCGGTGAGAGAAAAATGTGGATAGGAGAGTGGCATGGTGAGCGCAGCGGGCGGCAGCTTAGGCGAGGTGCGGGTGGGGATAGTCGGTACGGGGTTTGTGGCGCGGCGGCGAGCCGAGGCGCTTCAGACTATGCCCAGCGCTCGCCTGGTCGCCGTTGCCGGGCATAGCGTTGCCGACACCGAGACCTTTGCCCGGCAGTATGGGGCAGTGGCGGTTGAGACCTGGCAGGCCTTGGTAGACTACCCCGACCTCGATCTGGTGATGGTTTGCCACATCAACAGCGGCCACGGCGAGGTGGCGCGGGCGGCCCTGGAGCGCGATCGCCACGTCGTAGTCGAATATCCCCTCGCCCTCAGCGCTGAAGCAGCCCAGTCGTTAATTGCCCTGGCCCAGACCAGACATCGCCTGCTCCACGTCGAGCATATTGAGCTGCTGGGAGGCACCCACCGCGCCCTCAAGGCTAACCTAGAGGCTGTGGGACAGCCCTACTACGCCCGCTACTGCACGCTGTCGCCCAAGCATCCGGCCCCGCAATCGTGGACCTATTGCCCCGAGCTGTTTGGCTTTCCGCTGGTGGGGGCGCTGTCGCGGCTGCACCGGTTGATCGACTGTTTTGGGCCGGTGGCGAGGGTCTTTTGCCAGAATTTTTATGGGGAGGTGGGGGAGTGGGGAGATGGGGGGGATGGGGGAGATGGAGGAGGGTACTACAGGAGTTGTCTGTGTACGGCGCAGCTCGAGTTTGCTGCGGGGCTGGTGGCGGAGGTGACCTACGGCAAAGGGGAGGGGGTGTGGGAGGCTGACCGCCGCCTTGAGGTGTTTGGGGACAGGGGGGCGCTGTATTTTGACGGCGACGCGGGGCGTATTGTGGATGGGCAAGGCGATCGCCCCATAGCAGTCGGTTCCCGTCGCGGCCTCTTTGCCGCCGACACCGCCCAGGTGATCGACCATCTGCTGACCGGGCGATCGCTGTACTGCACTCCCGAGGCCAGTCTGTACACGCTCCAGGTGGCGATCGCCGCCGAGCGCTCCGCCGCCACTGGTCAAGCGATCGAGTTCTCTCCCTGATTGACGGTGACAGCGGCGTGTTAGCGGTTTTAGGGGTAAGGTTTCAGGGGTAAGGCCAACCTAAAACCCGCAACCCAAGACCCAAAACCGATCAAGCGTCTAAGCCTGCACCGTGTAGCCTGCCTGCTGAATAGCCTCTGTCAGGGCAGCGGCAGTTACGCTGGCGTCAATGTCTACCGCCTTAGAGGTCAGATCGGTCTTGACCTGGGCGGTAGGATCGATCGCGTGGATGGCCTCAGCAATGGTGCTGACACAGGCACCACAGGCCATGTCGGGCACGGTCACAGAAAGAGTAGTCATCGGTCGTTTTAGATCCTAGGTGCGATAAAAACTGCATTTACTCTAGCGCCATCTTTGGGCTACCTCTGGGCCATCTCTGGGCCACTGCCTCGCGCCGAGTTGACAGCGGGGCTAAGGTTGATCAAATGATTTGGTAGCGTTGATGACGGCGGGGCGATCGCCCCCGTTGAAATCATAGGTCAGCGAATGGGAGTAACAACTACATGACCGTATGTGAATATCGGCCAGGGTTAGAGGGTGTACCAGCCACCCAGTCGAGCATCAGCTTTGTGGATGGTCAGACGGGCGTTTTGGAGTATCGCGGCATCCCCATCGAGGAGTTGGCCCAGCGCAGCACGTTTTTAGAGACCTCCTACCTGCTGATCTGGGGTGGGCTACCCTCTAAAACCGAGCTAGAGGCCTTCGAGTACGAAATTCGCTACCACCGCCGCCTCAAGTACCGCATCCGCGACATGATGAAGTGCTTCCCCGAGAGCGGCCACCCTATGGATGCGCTGCAAGCCTGCGCGGCGGCCCTGGGTCTGTTTTACTCCCGCCGCGCCCTCGACAACCCCGTCTACATTCAGCAGGCGGTGGTGCGGCTGCTGGCCAAAATTCCCACCATGGTGGCGGCGTTTCAGCTGATGCGCAAGGGCAACGACCCGGTGCAGCCCCGCGATGACCTCGACTACGCCGCCAACTTTCTCTACATGCTCAACGAGCGCGAGCCCGACCCCCTGGCGGCCCGCATTTTCGATATCTGCCTCACCCTCCACGCCGAGCACACCATCAACGCCTCCACCTTTTCGGCCATGGTGACGGCTTCAACGCTGACGGACCCCTACGCCGTGGTGGCCTCGGCGGTGGGTACCCTGGCGGGGCCGCTCCACGGCGGCGCTAACGAAGAGGTGATCGACATGCTCGAGCAGATCGGCTCAGTGGAGAACGTGCGCCCCTACGTGGAGCGCTGCATCGCCGAAAAATCGAAAATTATGGGCTTTGGTCACCGGGTCTACAAGGTCAAAGACCCCCGCGCCACCATCTTGCAGGGGCTGGTCGAGCAGATGTTTGAGAAGTTTGGCCAGGATGAATACTACGCGATCGCCCTGGAGATGGAGCAGGTGGTCTCTGAGAAGCTGGGAGCCAAAGGCATTTACCCCAACGTCGATTTCTACTCGGGGCTGGTCTATCGCAAGCTGGGCATTCCCACCGATCTGTTTACGCCCATCTTTGCGATCGCCCGGGTGGCCGGCTGGCTGGCCCACTGGAAAGAGCAGCTGGGCGAAAACCGCATTTTCAGGCCCACCCAGATCTACACCGGCCCCCGCAGCCAGAGCTACGTCGATCTCGCCAGCCGTCCCCAAATTTGGGATAAACAGGGTTTCTCGGTGTCCCTGCCTTCTTAATAGGTCTGCCCTGGGCCGACTGATGGGTCAGACCCCTCTGGGCACTCTCTCCCTCAGCGCAGATTATTGATTCAGTGACGATTTTCAGGAACTCCTGCCCCTCTGGCGCTTGCGCTGGGGGGCTTTTGTTTGGGGGGGAATTGGGGGTTGGGTGTTGGGTGTCGGGTGTCGGGTGTCGGGCCGCCCCTGAAACCTAAAACCTAAAACCCCTCTCACCCTCCAACCGTGGCCCAAGCAATCCCGATGATTCCCGCCAGCCCCAGGTAGTAGGCCACCACCGGCAGCAGCTGGCGCATGAGCAGACCTTCGCGCCCCAGCAGCCCCACCGTGGCCGCCGCCGCCACCACGTTCGACACGCAGATCACGTTTCCCGCCGAGGCCCCCACGGTTTGCAGGGCCAAAATCAGCGGCGCGGGTTCGCCAATGCTCTCGGCCACCCCAAACTGAAACAGCGAAAACATCATATTGCTGACGGTGACGCTGCCCGCCACAAAGGCCCCCACCAGACCCACCCCGGCGGCAAACAGGGGCCAGGTGTTCCCCGCCAGGGCAGACATGCCCTCCGCCAGGGCCAGGGGCATACTGGGCAGCCCAGCCCCATTCACCTCTGAGTTAATGAACACCCGCGCCATCAGCACCGCTGAACCCAGGGCCAGGGTGGTTTTTTGCAGAATGGGCAGCGACGCTCCCACCGCCCGCCGCAAATCCCGCGCTTTCATCTGGTGCAGAACATAGGTGATCACCACCACCACCAGAAACAGGGTGGCGGGGAGATAGAAGGGCGTTGAGGCCGCTGCGATCGTCGTGCCAAAGATCCCTGTCCACGATGGCCGAATGCTCTGGAGCCAGCCCTTCAGCGGCAGCTGTGTCAGTCGCGACAGCACCAGCAGCACCCCCAGCAGCACGTAGGGCAGCCACGCCTTTACCACCGTCATTCCCGCCGGGGGCGTCACCAGCGACGGCACCACGCTGCCCGACCACGCCGCTGGCCAGCTCTCCTCCGGCGGAAAATCCCAGGGTTGCTCCGGTTGCAGCCAGCCACTGCGAATGATCGTCACCACCACCGCCAGCCCCACCAGCCCGCCCACCATAGACGGAAACTCTGGCCCCAAAAGCACCGCCGTCAGCGCGTAGGGCACCGTAAAGGCTAGCCCCGCCACCAGGGCAAACTTCCACAGGTGCAGACCTTCGGCCTTCGCCGCCCCTTCCCCAAAAAATCGGGTGACCAGCACCACCAGCACCAGGGGAATCAATGTGCCGATGACGGCGTGGATCAGCGCGGCGCGGCCACCCACCTGGGCGATCAAATCGATCAGCCGCAGGTCTTGGGCCGTCAGGGTCGCCTCCACCGTCGCCGCTCCCCCCAGCCCTGCCTCCATGCCAAACATCAGCGGCGTACCCACCGCCCCAAAGGTTGAGGGGGTACTCTGAATAATCAGCGCTGCCATCACCGCCGCCAGGGCCGGAAACCCCACCGCCACCAGCAGGGGCACGCAGACCACCGCCGGGGTGCCAAAGCCCGAGGCCCCCTCAATAAAGCTGCCAAACAGCCAGGCGATCACGATCATCTGCACCCGGCGATCGGGCGACAGCGCCAGCAGGCTCTGGCGGATGACGGCGATCGCCCCCGAGGCCTGCAAGACATTCAGCAGCAAAATCGCCCCAAACACGATGAAGAGGATTTCGGCGGCGATCGCCAACCCCTGCACCAGCGCCGCCGCAATGTAATTTACCGGCACCCGCCACACCACCCCCGCCACCAGCATCGTCACCCCCAGCGCCCCCGGCATCGCCTGACTGGCCGGTCGCCGCGCCACCACCAGCAGCAAGAAGACCGTCAGGATGGGCAGTAGGGCAATTGGGGAGGAGAGGACGAGGGGCATTGGCGGCAGCGGGAAGGGGGGTAGTCAGGATTTTAGGGGGAGTGAAGAGTTTTGAATGTTGAATGTTGAGTTTTGAGTTCTGGTGGCAGCGCTTGAATCCAAAACTCAAACCTCAGCACTTAAAACTTTCTCCCCACCCTTCCCCTCAATCCCTTCCCACCAAAACTTCCTATAAATCCCCCTCCCCCTGGCCCGGTGAAACGGGGAAGATAACGGTAGAATCTAAAGTGTTTTCTCTCTGTCAGAGTTAACTGTACCGTTGCGAAGGACTGGCCGATGAACCAAGGAATTGACCTACAGGGGAGCTTCGTCGAGGCCCTAGTCGGCCTGGGAGTGCCCGCCGGGGCGGCGAAGGCGCTGTGGCTGCCGCTGCCTATGGTGGTGATTTTGGTGGGGGCCACGGTCAGCATCTTTGTCACGGTATGGCTAGAGCGCAAGATCTCTGCCGCCGCTCAGCAGCGCATTGGGCCTGAGTTCGCTGGCCCCATGGGTACCCTTCAGGCCGCTGCCGACGGCATCAAGCTAATCTTCAAAGAAGACATCACCCCCGCCAAGGCCGACCCGATTCTGTTTACGCTGGGGCCTGCGATCGTGGTGATTCCGGTGTTCCTGTCCTACCTGATTGTGCCCTTCGGCCAAAATCTGGTGATCACCGACATCGGTGTCGGCATTTTTTTGTGGATTGCCCTCTCCAGCATTGCCCCCATCGGGCTGCTGATGTCGGGCTATTCTTCGAACAATAAATATTCTCTGCTGGGGGGCTTGCGGGCGGCGGCGCAGTCGATCAGCTACGAAATCCCTATGGCGCTGGCGGTGCTGGCGGTGGTGCTGATGTCCAACAGTCTCAGCACCATCGACATTGTCAATCAGCAGTCGGGCTACGGCATTCTGGGCTGGAACATTTGGCGGCAGCCCGCCGGGTTCTTGATCTTCTGGATCGCGGCCCTGGCAGAATGTGAGCGCCTGCCCTTTGACCTGCCCGAGGCCGAGGAAGAGCTAGTGGCGGGCTACCAGACCGAGTACACCGGCATGAAGTTTGGCCTGTTCTACGTAGGCTCCTACGTCAACCTGGTGCTGTCGGCGCTGATTGTCTCGATTCTGTACCTGGGCGGTTGGGAGTCGCCGATTTCAGTGAGCTGGTTGGCCAGCCTGATCGGGGTCAGCGAAACCACCCCCTGGCTCCAGGTAATTACTGCTTCCCTGGGCATCATGATGACCCTGTTTAAGGCCTACGCCCTGGTGTTTATTGCGGTGCTGCTGCGCTGGACCATGCCCCGCATTCGTATTGATCAACTGCTCGACTTCGGCTGGAAGTTTCTGCTGCCGGTGTCGCTGGTCAACCTGCTGCTGACCGCTGCCCTAAAGTTGACCTTCCCCATGGCTTTTGGCGGTTAGCCCCAGGGGCCTTGCTTTACCCTAGAGGTAAGCCCTGCCCCTCGGCGGCCAGCGTTTACCCATCGCTCAACTATCCCCACTGACCACCTGTACCACTGCGGAGGCTTTCCTATGCTGGGTTTTCTCAAACAAGTCGGCGACTATGCCAAAGAGAGCTTGCAGGCGGCCAAATACATTGGTCAGGGCCTGTCTGTTACCTTTGACCACATGAGTCGTAGGCCAGTTACGGTGCAGTATCCCTACGAGAAGCTGATTCCTTCGGAGCGGTTTCGGGGCCGCATTCACTTTGAGTTTGACAAGTGCATCGCCTGCGAGGTGTGTGTGCGGGTGTGCCCGATCAACCTGCCTGTGGTCGATTGGGAATTTGACAAGGCCACCAAGAAAAAAGACCTGAAGCACTACAGCATTGACTTTGGGGTCTGCATTTTTTGCGGCAACTGCGTGGAGTATTGCCCCACCAACTGTTTGTCGATGACGGAAGAGTATGAGCTGGCCACCTACGATCGCCACGAACTCAACTATGACAGTGTGGCCCTGGGTCGTCTGCCCTACAAGGTCACCCAAGACCCGATGGTGACTCCCCTGCGCGAGCTGGCCTACCTGCCCAAGGGCGTGATGGATCCTCACGACCTGCCCGTCAATGCTCGGCGGGCGGGCCAGATGCCCCAGGAAATTTTAGAAGCGGCCCAGGCTAACGAAAAAGCAGAGGCCAAGCCCGAGGCCAAAAGCGCCGATTAACTTGCTTTAGTACACCAGTGGGGGTTCCGTGGTACATTCGCCTAGGCTGAGGCCGCCGCTCCCATAGACCGCCCATAGACCGATTGTTTACCAGGAGTTCAACACTGTGACGCTAGCGGAAGGGGTACAACTCGTTGCCTTTGGCATTTTGACCGCCATGACCCTGGGGGGTGCCCTGGGGGTGGTGCTGTTAGACAATATCGTCTATTCGGCGTTTTTGCTGGGGGGTGTGTTTACCAGCATGTCGGGTCTCTACATCTTGCTCAACGCTGGTTTTGTGGCGGCGGCTCAGGTGCTGGTCTACGTGGGTGCCGTCAGCGTGCTGATTTTGTTTGGAATCATGCTGGTGAACAAGGAGCAGCCCTTTATCCCCATGAAGCAGGCCTGGTTGGGCAAGGCGGCTACGGGCGGGGTTTGCGTGGGTCTGTTTGCCCTACTGACGGCCTCAACGCTGAATACGCCCTGGGCCATTTCCACCGAGGTGCCCACGGGAGAGATGGCGACGGTGGCCATTGGCATTCACTTTTTTACCGACTACCTGCTGCCCTTTGAGCTGGCCTCGATGCTGCTGTTGATTGCGCTGATTGGGGCAATCGTGCTGGCCCGCCGCGAGCTGATTCCCGATGTTGCTCCTGGTGAACCGGCTTCGGAAGCTCTACAGCTGCCCGAACGCCCTCGAGAACTAGTCTCTTCAGGTTCTCTTCCTGACACAGACTAGTTAGCCTTAGCCAAAAATCCCAGGGTTCTTTCGGTTCATTTGCAAGATTCTCTGGCGATCGCCAGGAATAACCCTGGGATCTCCCCACCCCATTACTCCATCACCCCCTTCCGCCCTAGCCATGCAACTTGAGTACTTTCTCCTTGTCGCCGCCGCCCTGTTCTGTATTGGCATCTACGGCCTGGTCACCAGCCGCAACGTGATTCGCGTGCTGATGTCCATTGAGCTGATGCTCAACGCGGTGAATCTCAACCTGATGGCCTTCTCTAACTACCTTGACCCGGTAGGTATCAACGGTCAGGTGTTTGCGGTGTTTGTGATCAGCATTGCGGCAGCGGAGGCGGCGGTGGGCCTGGCGATCGTGCTGTCGATCTACCGCAACCGTGACACGGTCGATATGGAGCAGTTTAATCTGCTGAAGTGGTAATTTACCTTGCGACTCGATCAAGTCATCATTGTCCATAAGGCTGGCAATCGCCTGAGCCAGCAGTGGGCCGAGAAGTGCGCCAGACAGATCGAGGCGCTGGGTGGCAAGGTGCTGCGCGGCCCCAGCGGCCCCAAAGACAACCCCTATCCCGTGTTTCTCGCCTCGGTGAGCCAGCCCATTGACCTGGCCATTGTGTTTGGCGGCGACGGTACGGCGCTGACGGCGGCCCGCAACCTGGCCGCAGAGAATATCCCCATTCTGGCGGTCAACATTGGCGGCCACCTGGGGTTTTTGACCGAAAGCTCTGAGGAGATGGACGATACCGAGGCGGTGTGGGAGCGGCTGCTGAGCGATCGCTTTGCCGTGCAGCGGCGCATGATGCTGCAAGCCCGCATCTACGAGGGCCACCGCACCAACCTCGACCCGGTGAGCGAGGTCTATCTGGCCCTCAACGAAATGGCGATCAAGCCTGCCTCCCCCGATCGCATGATCACCTCCATGCTCGAAATGGAGATCGACGGCGAGGTGGTCGATCAGTACCAGGGGGATGGGCTGCTGATCAGCACCCCCACCGGCTCCACCGGCTACACCGTGGCGGCGGGGGGGCCGATCATTCACCCCGGCATGGATGCGATCGTGGTGACGCCGATTTGCCCCCTCAGCCTCTCCAGCCGCCCGATTGTGCTGCCGCCGGGCTCGGTGGTCAGCGTGTGGCCCCTGGCCGACCCCGACCTCACCACCAAACTGTGGACCGATGGGATTCTGGGCACCGCCATCTGGCCAGGGCAGCGGGTGGATGTGCGCAACGCCGAGGCCATGGCCCAGTTCATTATTCTGCGGCAGGATCACTCCTACTACGGCACCCTGCGCAACAAGCTCAACTGGGCCGGTACGCGCATTAGCTACGTGAACAACCACCGCAATTAGGCGCTAGGTCAAAGCAAAAGAGAAGAGCAAAGAACAAAAAGTGAAGAAGGAAGCGGGAAAAGCTGTTGTCAACTTGATGGCTCTTATTCCTCCATTTTCTGTCTTCCCTACGAGCTGTGGCGATCGCGCTGAATGTCGTAGATCGCTTTCTCCCAGCACCACTGCTCGCTGTGGTGGGGGTTGCGCAGCTGCACCTGCTCCACCAGGCGCTCGGCCACGGCCCGATTGCCCCCCACCAGCCGCAGCAGCTCCTTTTCGGTGCGGCTGCGCACCGGGCGAGTTGGGGCCGTGGTCGCCTCAGGGCTGCTGAGGCGATATGCTTTTTTGGGTCGCCCCTGACGGCGTCTGAGCCACAGCACCAGGGCAACCAGTAGGGCGATCGCAAGCAGTAGAGATAGATCCATGTACTCGGAGAAAGGTCGGCAAACGAATGGTCGGGATATGCTGGAATGCTGCTGTCCCCAGACGCAGGTTGAGGAAAATTCGTTGCAGGCTGGCCAGCGGCGGGATTGGCTACGCCGCCTGTCGTTCTATACCAGAATAGCGAGGTCAAGCTATACCAGCATAGCGAGGTCAAGGCCGCGGCGGTTTTAGATGGTTCCCTAGCTGGGGCTCCTGGGATGGGCGAACAACGCCCATTAAGGCCCCAGGGTTTGCTAGGCTTACTTATAGCTTGTTTTGCCTGAGCCCTGGGATTCTGTTGGGCCATATCCCTCGGGGGCCTGGGCCAACCTCTCGTCCCTCATTTGCGCGCCCTACCCATGCCAAGAACCCAACGCAACGACAACTTCATCGACAAATCCTTCACGGTTATGGCCGACATGATCCTGAAGATGATGCCCGCCAAAAAGAGTGAGAAAGAGGCCTTCGCCTACTACCGCGACGGCATGTCGGCCCAGGCCGATGGCGAATATGCTGAGGCGATGGAAAACTACCGCGAAGCCCTGATTCTCGAAGAAGAGCCCTACGACAAGAGCTTCATTCTCTACAACATGGGCCTGATTCACGCCAGCAACGGCGAGCATGAAATCGCTCTAGAAAAGTACAAAGAAGCGCTGGAGCTCAACCCCCGCCTGTGCCAGGCTCTCAACAACATCGCCGTGATCTACCACTACAAGGGTGAGCAGGCCGAGGCCGCTGGCGACACCGACACCGCCGAAAACCTGTTCGACGAGGCGGCCCGCTACTGGCTAGAGGCGGTCAGCATCGCCCCCAACAACTACATCGAAGCCCAAAACTGGATGAAGAATACGGGCCGCATGAAGAACGACATCTTCTTCTAGATTCTTTCGATTCGGTCGTAGGGTGGGCTGTGCCCACCATTCACCTCTGGCGTTGTAGGTTGCACGAAGCTACTGCGGACTTAGCGTGACAAAGGTGCGTTAGGTGACCCTGCGCTCCACCCAACCTACGGCTGACGAGACTCAGTCCTCTCCTCTAAAATACTTTCCTATGATCGATCTCGAACAGGTTCGCAAAGTCGCCCTGCTGGCCCGCCTGGAGCTAACCCCTGATGAAGAAGAACAGTTCACCGAACAGCTCAGCGGCATTCTCGACTACGTGGAGCAGCTCAAGGAACTCAACACCGACGACGTAGAGCCCACCACCCGCGCCATTGAGCTGAGCAACATCACCCGTACCGACAGCCTCCAGCCCTTTGCTGAACGGGAAGCCATCCTCGACTGCGCCCCCGATCGCGAAGATAGTTTCTTCAAGGTGCCCAAGATTCTCAGTGAGTAGTGGGGCCAGGCCGCAGTTAATGGGCATTACTGGAGCCCTCGCTGACCTCTTCGCAAAAATTGCCGACTATCTTACGATTTCCTACCGGCAGCGCTGGTATGCCTTAATTTGTAAGACAATCGACCTCAGCTTAAACCCGTAGCGTTTGAGGCCAACCTGGCCTGCTGCGGCGTTGGGATGGCCCTGGGTTTTACAGCGTTGAGGTGCTATGAAGCGTCGGCAGTTAGTCAAAACAACCACCCTGGGCCTGGCAACGGCCACCGCCGCTGCGGCCTGTACCGGAGCGTCTTCTCCGGTGGCCGACGGTGCCGCCAGTGAAGAACTGCCCCGGATTGACTGGCAGATGGCCACCAGCTGGCCCGCCTCCCTCGATACCCTGCTGAGGGGAGCCGAGGTGTTTGCCCAGCGGGTGAGCGCCATGAGCGGCGGGCGTTTTACCATTACTCCGCGCACCGCTGGCGAAATTGCCCCGCCCCTGGAGGTGCTGAATGTGGTTTCCCAGGGGGCGGTGCCCTGCGGCCACACGGCTTCGTACTACTACATTGGCCGCAGCCCGGTGATGGGCTTTGGCTGCGGCATTCCCTTTGGGCTCACCCCTCAGCAGCAAAACGCCTGGCTCTACGAAGGCGACGGGCTGAGCCAGCTGCAAGAGTTTTACGCCCGCACGTTCAACCTGATTCAGTTTCCGGCGGGCAATACCGGAGCCCAGATGGGCGGGTGGTTTCGCCGCGAAATCAATACCGTTAGCGACCTGGCGGGGCTGAAAATGCGGATTCCGGGCCTGGGGGGCCAGGTGATGAGCAAGCTGGGGGTGACGGTGCAGACCCTGCCGGGGGGCGAAATTTTCCAGGCGCTGCAAACCGGAGCGATTGACGCTGCCGAGTGGGTCGGCCCCTACGACGACGAAAAGCTGGGCCTCAACCGCGTGGCCAATTATTACTACCACCCCGGCTGGTGGGAGCCGGGCAGCACCCTGGAGGTGCAGATCAATCTCAACGAGTGGAACAAGCTGCCCCCGGTCTACCAAGAGATGGTGCGGGCGGCGGCCTACGAGGCCAATACGCAGATGCTGTCGCGCTACGAGGCGCTAAATGCGGCGGCGCTGGAGCGGTTGGTGGCCGGTGGTACCCAGCTGCGGCGGTTTAGCGACGAAATTATGACCGCCGCCCAGGAGGTTACCTTTGACCTCTATGAAGAGTTTGCCGCCAGCGACGCCGACTTTAGGGGCATCTATGAAAGCTGGCTGGGGTTTCGCGATCGCCTCTACGCCTGGAACCAGCTCAACCAGCACAGCTTTGAGAGCTTTGCCTACGCCAACCTGCGCTCGGGGGCCGAGGTGGCGACCTAGGGCGCTACTGGAGCGATCGCTCCACCAGCCAGCTCACTGTCTGGGGAAACGCCATCACCACAATCAGCACCACCAGCTGAATGGCCATAAAGGGCAAGGCGCTGCGGTGAATTTCTTTGGTGCTGATAGTTTTGGGGGCGACGCTCTGCAAATAAAACAGCGAAAACCCTACCGGCGGCGAGATAAACGCCGTCTGTAAGTTCAGCGCCATCACCACCCCAAACCACACCATGTCGATGCCCAGGGCCTGGGCGGCGGGCACCAGCAGCGGCATGGCAATAAAGCAAATCTCAATGAATTCTAAAAATACTCCCATGGCAAAAATCACCAGGTTGGCCACCAGCAAAAAGGTCAGGTAGCCCCCAGGCAGGTTCACCAGCAGGTTGGTAATTAGCGTCTTGCCGCCCAGAGCGTCAAACACCAGGCCAAAGAACGACGAGCAAAACAAAATGATCAGCACCACCCCAGTGACCACTGCCGTGGCGTGGGCGGCATCGTGCAGCAGCTTGAGCGTCAGTCGCCCGTTCAGGGCCGCCAGCCCGCAGGCTCCGACCGCGCCCACGGCCCCAGCTTCGGTGGGGGTGGCAATGCCAAAGAAAATGCTGCCCAGCACCACAAAAATTAGCGCTACCGGCGGCACGATCGCCCCCACCGTGCGCCCCAGCAGTTCCCATTGGCTGATCTGGCGCATGGCCAGGGGCAGCGGCGGCGCGGTGCTGGGCTTGATGTAGGCTACCGCCAGCACGTAGAGCGCGTAGGCCCCGGCCAGCATCAGCCCCGGCACCAGCGCCCCCAAAAACAGATCCCCCACCGACACCCCCAGCTGATCGCTCAGCACCACCAGCACCAGGCTGGGCGGAATCAGCTGGGCCAGGGTGCCCGAGGCGATGATCGCCCCGGCGGCCAGCTCTTTGTCGTAGCCGTGGCGCAGCATAATTGGCAGGGAAATCAGCCCCATGAGAATGACCGTCGCCGCCACCACCCCGGTTGCCGCCGCCAGCAGGGTGCCCACCAGCACCACCGCCAGGGCCATGCCGCCCCGCAGGGGGCCGAGCACCAGGCCGATGGTCTCCAGCAGCTCCTCCGCCAGGCCCGATTTTTCGAGCACCGCCCCCAAAAACACAAAGAATGGAATCGCCAGCAGGGTAAAGTTGGCCATGGTGCCAAACCAGAGGTTGGGCAGCAGCAAGAGGCGAGCGGGCTCAAAGGCCCCCAGCAGCCAGCCCACCAGGCCAAACACCAGCCCCGTCCCCGCAAAGGAAAAGGCCACCGGGTAGCCGCTGATCAAAATCAAAAAGAAGCCAACGAACATGGCGATCGCCAACCACTCGTAGCCCATGGCGCTCCTTGTAAGGGGGACAAGCTGTAGCCAGTCTAGTTGAGACCTTCTACCTGTGAATGTTTCAACGTTGAGACGTTTGAATGTTGAAACGTTTCCAGTTCTACTCCAGGGGCGGCAGCTGAGCCTCGGGTATTGTCCTGCCCTCGCCATAGCCGCACCACACCGCCCAGTACTTAATTGCCTGAGCCACTGCTTGCAGCAGCAGCAGCCCAAAGCCCACCAGCACCATTGACTTAATCGGTGCCCTGGGCAGACCGCTGGCATCGGGCGACACCTCCCAGCGGCCCCAGGTGCCGTCGGGCAAGAGCCCCCAGGACTGCATCACCGGGTTCACCGTCACCCACAGCCCTAGCCCGCAAAACGGAATCAAAAACAGCACCGTGCCCCAAAAGCCAATCATGGCCCGGCGGCGATCGCTCCAGCCCGCCTCCAAAAAATCGACCCGCACGTTTGCTCCCTGCTGGAGAATGTAGGGAAAACTCAGCAAAAAGGCGATCGAAAACAGATACCACTGCAACTCAATCAGCCCGTTAGAGGCCAGCTGCAACCCTAGAAACCGGCCAATGTAGCGGGCCATGACGTTGTAAAAGCCCACGGCAACCGTCAGCAGCACCAGCCAGCCCAGACTCTTGCCAATCCAGATGCTCAGGGCGTCGATCGCCCCAGCCACCCGCAGCAGCCGTTGTACAACCCTAGGACTGATCACCCGCAACTCTCCGCAGACTGATGTTGGAGTTGATAATACTGCCTAACGGTAGAGGCTGTGGAATCGAGTTTTGGGGCTGGGGCTGTAGTTGATCTGGTCGAGGTATTACGTGGGAACGGGTGAAGGTTTGAACGTGAGAACGTTGGAACGTTCGAACGTGTGAACGTTTTGAGGGTTCTCAGGTTTCTGAGGTCTTAACTCAAGTGACTGTGGCTATATCGCACTGGCTCGATCGTAGAGAACTATCCCAACGCGATCGATATGCTCAACCAGCGGCTGGTCCAGGGTGTCGTAGTGAACCACATCGAAGACATAGGGCAGCGGCAGATCTTCGTTCAACCGATCGGCCATCTGGGCAAGGGTGCGCTGGGTGATGCGATCGCCCTTCACCGCCAGATCCACGTCTGACCCTGGTTTGTAGTTGCCCTTGGCCCGCGAGTCAAACAGCACCACCGCCGCGATCGCCTCAAACTGGCGACAGGCCCCCAAAATTTGAGCCATGTCGCTCTCGGTCAGACCGTAGGCGTTAGCCATTGGCCTTGACCTTGAGCACCTGCTACAGTTCGGTCAGCAGGGGAAAGTAATCGTTGCGAATGCTGGTTTCGACGGCGATCGCCGTGGCTTCGTTGTAGGTATGCGTAGTGAGGTTGCGGTCTTGCAGCGCGTTCATCCAGCCATGCCCTGGACTGATTAGACCGATCTGGAATCCCTGCTTAATGGCCTCCCTGGGCGTTTTGACGACAATCCCCTCGGCTTCCTCGTAGTCCTTCATTACTTTCCACGCTAGCTCAAAGGCCAGCTCAAAAAATTGAATAATCCCCGCCCGCTCTACTAGAGACGGCGACTCAATCGTCAGGGCCTCGCGCAGCAGCAAAAACGTGCGCTCGAAGTTAGCAAATCGCTGAACCCAGCGGGTGTCGTGAGAATGCATGGAAAGTCGGCTGAAGAATGTCAGTATCCCTAGGGTATACTTCCCAACCTTTAACCAGCCCAGGGCAACAGGGCACATCGCCTACGCAGCCGGATCGCCCAATCCAAAATCCCCAATCCAAAATCCAAAATTACATCAAACGGTGTGGTGCTCGTGCCAGTGGCGGGCGATATCGACGCGGCGGCAGATCCAGACGCGATCGCGCCCCTGCACATAGTCTAAAAACCTGGCCAGGGCCGCCGTCCGCCCCGGTCGGCCCGCCAGGCGGCAGTGCAGGCCAATGCTCATCATTTTGGGAGCCTCATCGCCCTCGGCGTAAAGGGTGTCAAAGGCGTCGCGCAGGTAGGCAAAAAACTGGTCTCCCGAGTTGAAGCCCGCGTAGGTGGCAAAGCGCATGTCGTTGTTGTCGAGGGTATAGGGAATCACCAGATGGGGTCTGCCGTACTCAGTGCTCCAGTAGGGCAGATCGTCGGCATAGCTGTCGGCGTCGTAGAGAAAGCCGCCCTCCTCGACCACCAGGGCGCGGGTGTTGGGGCTGTTGCGGCCCTGGTAAAAGCCCAGGGGCCGACTGCCCGCCACCTGAGTGTGAATCTCCACGGCTTTGTGAATGTGCTCACGCTCGGCCTCCAGGCCAAAATACTGGTAGTCAATCCAGCGGTAGCCGTGGCTGGCGATCTCCCAGTCGGCCTCGACCATGGCGGCGACGGCCTCAGGGTGGCGGGCCATGGCCATGGCCACCGCGTACACCGTCAGGGGCAGGCCGCGCCCCGTAAACAGCCGGTGCAGCCGCCAAAACCCCGCCCGACTGCCGTACTCGTACATCGACTCCATATTCATATTGCGCACCCCGGCCAGGGGGGCGGCCCCGACGCTCTCCGACAAAAACGCCTCCGAGGCGGCATCGCCGTGGAGAATGCAGTTTTCGCCCCCCTCTTCGTAGTTGATCACAAACTGCACCGCAATTTTGGCGCTGCCGGGCCACTGGGGGTGGGGCGGCGTGGGGCCATAGCCGATGAGATCGCGGGGGTAGAAAGATGGAGTTGCCATAGTCGAGGTGCCAGGGGTGGGCAGCGAGAGTTAGGCTGGATTTTAGAGGTAAATCCAGCTTTGGTCTAGCCAAGGCCGAATTCTGCCGATGTACCTCCGCTTTGTAGGGCCATACCCTTACAGCGCGTGACCCATGCTACGCCCCTACGGGGTTCAACGGATCCCTTAAGTTCGGTTTTCCGTAGAAAAATGGCCTAAGGCCACAAAATTGCCCCTTCCCCCCTCGCTTATGATCTTATAGATGCTCTAATGTCGAAAGGTAGCTGTGGGCAGGGAAGACTACGGTGATCTGAGCTACGGTGTAGCATGAATTTTGTATGCTTAAAGTCAACCAACCCTGCTGGCGGCCCAACTGACAGCACAACCACCACAGAATTGTGGCACTGGAGCTACGACTTTGTTGAACGGAAGGAGTAAACCCATGTCAGATGTCGCGCTCTTGCCCAGCAGGATGCAGGCTGCCCCCGTTCTTGACCTCGACGCCATCAATCAAGAGTGGGGCGACGCTGACGCTACCAGTTTGGTGCAGTGGGGCCACAACACCTTTGGCGACGGGCTGGTGATGAGCACTAGCTTTGGCATTCAGTCGGCAGTCATGCTGCACCTGGTGACTCAGGTAGTGCCTCGCATCCCCGTTATTTGGGTAGATACCGGCTATTTGCCGGTAGAAACCTACCGCTTTGCCGAAGATCTCACGACCCGGCTCGATCTCAATCTCAAGGTTTACCAATCACCGCTCAGCCCGGCCCGCATGGAAGCTCTCTACGGTCGGCTGTGGGAGCAGCACGATGTAGAAGCCCTCAACCGCTACGACAAGATTCGCAAGGTAGAGCCCATGCAGCGGGCCTTGGGCGATCTCAGCGCCACGGCCTGGCTCACGGGGCTGCGCTCTGATCAGACCGACCACCGTAAATCCCTGGGGCGAGTAGGTCAGCAGGGCGGACGCTATAAACTGCTGCCGATTCTCCGGTGGACCTCTAAGCATGTATATGACTACCTGGTGGCCCACGAACTGCCCTACCATCCCCTATTTGACAAGGGCTACGTGACCGTGGGCGACTGGCATTCTAGTCGCCCGATTACCGCCGCCGATGACAACGAGCGCGACACCCGCTTTCAAGGGCTGAAGCAAGAATGTGGGCTGCACTTGCCCCAGTCGCCCGAGGAGGCCGCTAGTCTAGACTCTAGTTCGCTGTAGCCTCAGCTGCTGCTGCCCTGTAAATTCGGCGAAAGAATCGTTCGGGGTTGTCCAGCGGCTGTAGTTGCCGTAGGGCCGGTTTTGCCGTCTTCCCCTGGGGGGAGGCATCCCCCCTAGGGCTGTTATATGATGAATAAATTGGCAGAAACAGCCTCCACAGGAGGTTTTACGGGCTTATGGAGAACGCTGGTAGTTGGCGTAACCCACTTTTTATGGCACCTGATCTGAACCACTAATGCCCCAAGCCCCCCTACCCCACAATGAAGCGGGACGGTTAGCAGCCCTGCGGCGATACAACATCTTAGACACCCCCCCCGAAGCTGGGTTCGATCGCATTACATCCCTGGCGGCACGACTGTTTGACGTACCCATGGCCCTGGTGTCGCTGGTCGATGAGTCGCGGGTTTGGTTTAAGTCGTCCTACGGGTTTAAGGGACAGGAAATTCAGCGGCACAGTACGTTTTGCAGCTATGCGCTGCTGTCTGATCAGGTGCTGGTAGTCGCCGATGCCCGCCGCGACAGCCGGTTCGCCGACCACCCCCTAGTGCAGGCCGAAGCGGGGCTGCGCTTTTACGCTGGGGCTCCGCTGATTAGCCAGGGCGGCTTTATTTTGGGCACGCTGTGCCTGCTTGACACCCAACCTCGAGACGAATTTGGCGCTGACCAGCAGGCAGTCTTAGCCGACTTGGCTGCCATGGTGATTGACGAACTGGATCTGCGCCTGGCGGCTCATCGGGTAGCCGATATTGACGCGGCCCTGCTAGCGGTGACCGCCGGCGTGTCTACCCAGACCGGGGAGGCCTTTTTCGGGGCGCTGGTGCAGCATCTCACCCAGGCCCTCGGGGTCGATTATGCCTACATTGGCCTGCTCAGCGACGGGGGTGAGGATTCGATTCAGACGATCGCCGCCTGTGCCCGAGGCGCGGTGATCGACAACTTTGAGTATCGCCTGCGCGACACCCCCTGTGAGCAGGTGCTACGCAAACGCGAACTGTGCTGTTATCCCGCTGGGGTGCAGGTGCAGTTTCCCCAGGCGTCGCTGCTGACGCCCCTGGGCATTGAAAGCTACGGGGCGATTCCATTTTTTGACCCCCAGGGGGTTGCCCTGGGTCTGCTGGGAGTGATGCACTGCCAGCCGCTGGCTAACGTGCCGCTGGTGGAGGCGCTGCTGCCGACGTTTGCCCTACGCATTGCCACCGAACTCGACCGCCAGCAGACCGATGCCGTTCGCCAGCAGGTGCAGGACGATCTGGAGCGCCTGGTCGCCCAGCGTACTGGTCAGCTTTCCCAGGCCAATCAGCACCTCCAGCAGGAAATTGCCGGGCACCAGCGCACCGAAACAGCCCTGAGAAAAGAGCGGGAGATGCTGCGGGTGCTGCTGGAAAATGTGCAGGCGGGCATTGTGGCCTGCGACGAGACGGGAATTTTGAGGCTGTTTAACCATGCGGCACGTCAGTTCCACGGGCTGCCCGAGGAACCCCTGCCCCCCGATCAGTGGGCCAGCTATTATGACCTCTACCAGGCCGACGGCAAAACACCTTTGGCCACAGAGGCGATACCGCTGTTTCGCGCCCTGCAGGGCGAGCGCGTAGTCGATGCTGAAATGGTGATTGCGCCCCGAGGGGGGGAGGCCCGAACGGTGCTGTCGCACGGCCAGGCGATCGCCGATCTAGAGGGCCACCGCCAGGGGGCTGTGGTAGTCATGCACGACATCACCGAGCGCAAACGCATTGAAAATGCACTGCGCGACAGCGAAGCTCAGCTCTCCAGCATCTTCAAAACCATTCCCAACGGCGTGGTGATCTTTGATGACCAGGGCCGATTGGTCAACGCCAATTCAGCAGCGGAAGAGATCTTTAAGCTGGCCCGCAGCGCCTTGATCGGTCGAGCCTATGGCGATTTAGCCTGGGCGATTACCACTCCCGAAGGCCAAGCCTTGGGGGAGGACGACCTGCCCTTTGCACAGGTGATGCGATCGCGGCAGCCGGTCTACGGCCTTGAGCATGCCATCACCCACGCCGACGGTACCACAACCATGCTCTGCGTCAACGCGTCGCCGCTGTTCGACGGCGATGGCCGGATTGCCAATGTGGTCGCCTCCGTCAGCGATATCACCCAGCAAAAACAGTCGGAGACTACGCTACAGGCCTCTGAGGAACGCTATCGCTCAGTGATCGAAACCGTCGCCGAGGGCATTGTGCTCCAGCATGCCGACGGCACCATTTTTACCTGCAACGCCAGCGCCGAAAAGATTTTGGGCCTCACCGCTGAGCAGATGATGGGTCGCACCTCCCTAGATCCTCGCTGGGCCGCCACCTACGAAGATGGCTCCCCCTTTGTCGGCGAGCAGCATCCGGCGATGATTACCCTGCGGACTGGAGAGCCGCAGTCTAACGTAGTTATGGGTGTCCACAAGCCCGACGGCAGTTTCACCTGGATTTCAATTAACACCCGACCGCTGTTTCACCCCAACGACGCCAAGCCCTTTGCCGTGGTGGCCTCGTTTTCCAATATCACCGAGCGCAAACTGGCCGAGGCCGAGCGGGCGCAGCTGATTCGCGAGCAGGCGGCTCGCCTGGACGCCGAGGCGGGGCAGTTTCGGTCGGCGCTGCTGGTCGATATCAGTACTGCGCTGGCCTCGCTGCTCAATCACACCCAGACCCTGGGCCGGGTGGCTGACCGAGTAGTGCCCTTTTTTGCCGACTGGTGTGCCATTGATTTGCTGCGTCCGGAGCGGGGGGCGGGGCAGGGCATTGAGCGCGTTGCGGTGGCCCACTCCGACCCCGCCAAGGTGGAGCTGGGCTGGCAGATGCAGCGGCGCTATCCCCAGCCGCTGGATACCCCGGCGGGGGTGGCTAAAATTCTGCGTACCGGCCAGACTGAGCTGGTGGCCGACATCTCGCCAGCGGCGCTGGCGGCGGTGGCCCAGGATGCCGAACACCTGCGGCTGCTGCGCGAACTGGGGCTGAGGTCCTGTATTGTGGCCCCGCTGATTGCCCGAGGTCAGGTTTTGGGGGCGATTTCCTTTGTGACCGCCGAGTCTGACCGGCACTACGGCCTCGGCGATCTGGCCCTGGCCGAGAACATTGCCCACCAGGTGGCGATCGCCATTGACAATGCCCGTCTCTACCAGGCTGAGCAAACCGCCCGCAGCGAGGCCGAAGCCGCCAACCGCATCAAAGACGAGTTTTTAGCCGTGCTCTCCCACGAGCTCAGGTCGCCCCTCAACCCCATTCTGGGCTGGTCGCAGCTGCTGCAAAAGCGTCAGCCCGACACCACTACGCTGATGCGAGGGCTCCAGACCATTGAGCGCAATGCCAAGCTGCAAACTCAGCTGATTGCCGACCTGCTCGACGTGTCGCGGATTTTGCAGGGCAAGCTCAATCTAGAGGTTGCGCCGGTACAGCTCCAAAGCACCGTGGAGGCCGCTTTAGAGACGGTGCGGCTGGCGGCGGCGGCCAAGGCCATTGACATGCATACGGAGTACAGGGCGGCGGCGATCCCGGTAATGGGCGATGCCAGTCGGCTCCAGCAGGTGGTGTGGAACCTGCTGGCCAACGCTGTGAAGTTTACCCCGGAGGGCGGTCGGGTGGAGATTCGCCTAGAGACCGTCTTTCCCTCGGGCCGTCCGTTGAGCGGCAGCACCGAGACGGGGGCGGGACTGCCCCAGGCCCAGGCCCAGCTGACGGTCACCGACACCGGGAAAGGCATTCCGGCGGAGGTGTTGCCCTACATTTTTGAGCGCTTTCGCCAGGCGGACAGCAAGACCACGCGCCAGTTTGGCGGCCTGGGTTTGGGACTGGCGATCGCCCGGCAGATCGTCGAACTCCACGGGGGCACGATTACGGTAGTCAGTCCCGGAGACGATCAGGGCGCTACGTTTACCGTGCGTCTGCCGCTGCAGCGCGCCCTAGCCCCTGCCGGTGACGAAAAACCTGCTCTGGCCAAAGTTCTGGATTCTACCAACCCAGGCAATACCCTGGCGGGAGTACAGATTTTGGTGGTCGAAGACGAGGCCGATGCCCGCGACCTGCTGGTGTTTGTGCTAGAGCAAGCGGGAGCCTCGGTTACGGCCATGGCCTCCGCCGGGGAGGCGCTGCAGCAGCTATCGGAGTTGCAGGTCGATCTGTTGATCAGCGATATTGCTATGCCCGACATCGACGGCTACACCCTGGTGCAGCAGGTACGCGCCCGACTGGCAGAGCGGGGCCAGCGCTGTAAGGCGATCGCCCTCACCGCCTACGCCGGAGAGATCGATCAGCAGCAAGCCCTGGCCGCCGGATTTCAGCGCCACCTGAGCAAACCCTTTGAACCGGCAGAGTTGATGGCGGCGATCGCCTCCCTGGCTACCGACCAAACGGTCTAGCCAGGGGCTGGATCAGCTAATGGTGGTGGTGGGCCTTGAGTAGGGAGGCCACCTTGGTGAGCAGTTGATCAAACTCGATGGGTTTGCGAATGAAATTACTGGGTTCGAGGGCCAACCCCTGGGCGAGTTGAAGGGTGTCATAGGCCGTCACAATTAAGATCGGCATGGGGGGTAGAGTAGGATTCTGCCGAATCCTTTGGGTGACTTCGTATCCGTTCATATCCGGCATCATCACATCCATCAAAATCAGATCGGGGGGCGCATTTTCAACCTTGGCCAGAGCCGAACCGCCGTTGCCGGCGGTGTCAACTTCATAGCCTTCTGTTTCTAAAACAGTTCTGAGCAAAAACAGGTTATCTTCTATGTCGTCTACGACAAGAATGCGGAAATCTGAAGGGCTGCACACGGTAGTGGACTAAATGAAGTATATGAATAGAGCTAGTCTAGTGGATAAGCTATTCTACCTACCTCAAACTTCAGGCACAGATTGGGCCACAAAAAAGGTAGGCCTATGCCTACCTAATCGTGTCCACTGTGTTGAAGGGGTGGGAACTTTGTAGTGTTTAAAGGGCGCTCAGCTGGCGCTCAATTAGCGGCCCTCAATGTTAGCGAGGAGCCGTCACGGTGTTGTAGGGACGGGGGTTGCGAGCGCCCACAGCAGCACCGCCCAGGGCGGCCACCAGGCCTAGCAGCGAACCTAGCGCAAACGACCAGCCCACCGTGGCGGCGTTGCCCGCAATGGCCTGGGCCTGCTCCTGGGTTACGGCTGGATCCTGTCCAGTGGTACCGTCGGGTAGAATGTCGGCGGGTACCTGGTTGACAATAGCGTCGGCCCCCTGGGCAACGATGCCAAAGGCTCCAGCGACCCCCGTGGAGAGCAGCCAGGCGCTGACGGCCAGGGTAGTGGCCCACAAAATTGCGCCGTTGAGCATGGCCGTCTTGCGATTCATAGGGCCACAGGCGCGGGCGGTTACCCAGCCCCCCAAAAACAGAGCAATCAGCAGGCTGATGATCGACCAGATGCCGACCGCTGCGCCGACGTTGCCGGGATTGTTTTGGGCGGCGTCTGTGCCAGCCAGGGAGGTGAGACCGATGGCAGCCCCTAGACCAGTCAGCACCAGTTGGGTGGCGATCGCGATCACCAGACCGGCAAAGATCGGCCCCCAGCGCACTAGGTCGTGGTAATCGGCTACCGCGACGGGGCCGGTGGGATCGACCACGCGCTGGCTAGGATTGGTGCCGTAGGCAGTGGGGTCATCCCGGTAGGCCCCTGGGTCATTTCTGTAAGCGCCGGGCTCGTTGGTGTAAGACATGGGTACGTTTTCCTCTCAATACAACAGCTCTAAAGACTTTAGGAGACTTTAGGGCTGACTAATCTGACCCCAATCTATGACGCTTGGGGAACCTCACCATCTGCACATAGGCACAACCTAGACCCTACTAAAGAGGTAGATGATTTGTGCCCCTTGAGAAATAAATAAAATAACCCCTAAAAGCAGTTCAGTAGTATTAAAAACCATTCGATCGCCATCGGCCACAGCTGTTGCGGCCAGGTCAAAAAGGTCGGCGGCAGCGTTTTTCTTCGCAAAAAGATAAGCGGCCTGCGGGGTTAATTCTGCCCTTAGAGACATGTCTTTGCGGGGGCAATACCACACCCTGAGGGAGGATGCCAGGGAGCGATCGCACCCCCCTCAGGCTGGCTGGCAACATCTCCCCTGGGATTTCTAGGATCGATGGGGGCAGCGCCCGCAGGAGACAAGTTGGGGTTAGTGGCTGTAGTGGCGATCGAGCGTGATTTAAGGAGATACTGTGAACAACGTATTAGGCATTGTGCTAGGCGGCGGGGCTGGAACTCGCCTTTATCCCCTGACCAAAACCCGGGCCAAGCCTGCGGTGCCCCTCGGTGGTAAACACCGGCTGATTGATATTCCCATCAGCAACTGCATCAACTCAGGAATTTCAAAGATCTACGTGCTGACGCAGTTCAACTCGGCTTCGCTAAACGCCCATATCTCTCGGGCCTACAGCTTTTCTGGCTTTCAGCAGGGGTTTGTCGAAGTGCTGGCCGCCCAGCAGACCCCCGAAAATCTAGACTGGTTCCAGGGCACCGCCGACGCCGTGCGGCAATACCTGTGGCGCTTCGAAGACATGGATGTAGACGAATACCTGATTCTGTCGGGCGACCACCTGTACCGCATGGACTACAGCGAGTTTGTCCAGCACCACCGCAACACCAACGCCGATATCACCCTCTCGGTGTTGCCAATCGATCATGAGCGCGCCTCCAGCTTCGGGCTGATGAAAATAGACGACTCAGGCCGCATTGTTGACTTCAGCGAAAAGCCCAAGGGCGAAGCCCTGAAGCAGATGCAGGTGGACACTACCACCCTGGGGCTCTCGGCTGACGAGGCCCAGGTCAAGCCCTACATTGCTTCCATGGGCATTTATTTGTTCAAGCGCGAAGTGCTGATCGACCTGCTCAAACAGCAGCCAGAGCAAACCGACTTCGGCAAAGAGATTATTCCAGGTTCGGCCAGGGACTACAATGTGCAGGCCTACCTCTTCAACGACTACTGGGAAGACATTGGTACGATTGAGTCGTTCTTTAACGCCAACTTGGCCCTGGTCAAACAGCCCGATCCAATGTTCAGTTTTTACGACGAGGCGGCACCCATCTATACCCGTGCCCGCTACCTGCCGCCCACTAAGCACCTCCAGTGTGAAGTTACCCAGTCGATGATCAGCGAAGGCTGCATCCTCAAGGAATGCCGCATCATCAACTCGGTAATTGGCATTCGCTCTCGCATTGAGTCGGGCTGCACCATCGAAGACAGCCTGATAATGGGGGCTGATTACTATCAGTCCAACGTCGAGCGCCGGGGCACTTGCGACAGCGCGTCAACACCCCTGGGCATTGGCGCTAACAGCACCATTCGCCATGCCATTGTCGATAAGAATGCCCGCATTGGCTGCAATGTGCAAATTCTCAACAAAGACCGGGTTCAAGAAGCCGATCGCGAGGATGAAGGATTCTATATTCGCAGCGGTATTGTCACCGTTTTGCGCGGGGCTACTATTCCTGACGACACGGTGATTTAACGTTCAAACGGTTGAACGTTCATCGAGAACATGTCTCCACCGGATGGGCTATAGCCGTAGTTTGTCCCATCCCATCAAGAGTCTCCAGCGTGTCCTGGGGGCTCTTTTTTGTGTCGCCATCCTCAACCCCAGGGAGCGCTGTAGTCTGGTGAAGTTATGAGAAACCGTAGGGTGCATCCGCGCAGCGATGCACCATTGCCAAGGCTATAGCGGTGTTCAGGTTAATCAAGTACAGGGCCAACCAGCGAACAGGGGACTTAAGCTCCTTGCCTGTGCTGGATCATCCTACATACCGCTATGTTTTCAGAGCAAATTCTGCCTGGCTAAACCCGATCAGATATAGCCAGTCTGGTTGGGACAATTTCCCCAGGAACGTTCAAACGTTTGAACGTGCCTGGGGATGCTGACTGTCTTAACTCAATTGATCATGGCTATATCTGGGGTATGGAATTCGAATTTGATATAAAGCCATGAAAAAGGGCGATCGCGGCATCTGACTGCGATCGCCCTTTTTTATGGCTTAAAATTGGCTCGAACCCGTGCTAGCGAATGACGGCCAGGCTACCGGCAATCGCCGAGCAAACAGCCGAAATGGTAGCGGTACCAAAGATCCACCAGGCGGCGGCGGCGGCGGTTTTGCGGGTATCTTCTACCTGCTGGTAGGCCTGGTGCTTAATCTCGGCCAAACGGTTCTCTACGGCGTGCTCCAGCTGCTCGGCTTTACTCAGGGCGGTGTTGCGCACCTCTTCTACCTGGTCAATGATGCGGTTGGCATCGCTTTCTGAGATGGCATCGGTGGAGCTCATCAAGGCTACCAGGGTGCCGCGATCGACCTGGTTGAGGCGCAGCTTCAGCGCCTCTAGACCGGCCTGGGGGTCGTCCATCAGCTGCTGCAAGTCGCGGCGAATGCCGTAGTAGTTCAGCTCAGGACGGTTCAACGAGTTGAGGTAGTTGCGAATTCGGGCCAGAATACCGCGCACAATCGACGTGACGCGGGCCTGTACCTGGCGAATCTGTGACACCACCTGGTCGCGCACCGACAGCACCTGATCGACGGCGGCCTCGGCTTCGGCCTGGGTCATGTCGGGCCGCTGGGCCAGCAGGGCCACAATGGTGTCGCGATCGATGAGCGACAGACGGGTTTGCAGGCGCTCGGCTCCGAGCCGGGGGTCGTTGAGCAACAGCTTCAGGTCGCGCTTGATACCGTCGGGGTTGAGCGCAGCCTTGTCGGTGTTGCGCAGGTAGTCTTCCAGGGCGCTCTCAAAGGAGATCACCTGGGCCTGGGCGCGGCGGGCCAGGCGCTGGGGCATGTGCAGGATATCGCGGATGGTGCCCAGCACATCGTCAACAATCTGGTTGGCTTCAGCTTCGTTGAGGTCATCGCGCTGGCTGAGCAGCTGCACCAGGGTGTCGCGATCCATGGCGGAAAGGCGATCGCGCACGGCCTCCAGACCCGCCTGAGGATTGTTCACCAACAGCTCCAGGTCGCGCTTAATGCCCTCGGGGTTTAGCTCCGGCTTGCCGGTTTCGAGCAGATAGCGCTCAATGGCGCTGGTGGCCTCGTCGTACTTGGCCTTGGCCTGGGCGGTCAGTGCGGCGGGGGCGTTGATGGTCTTGTACCAGGTAGACTCGACCTGGTCGAGGGTGCGGTTGATCTCCGCCTCGGAGAGGTCTTGCCGCTGGTTGAGCAGCTGCACCAGGGTGTCGCGGTCGAACTGGGCCAGCCGCTGGCGCAGGCGATGGATCCCAGCGTCGGGCTCGTCGAGCAGCGTGGCGAGATCGGCCTTAATGCCTTCGGGATTGAGTTCAGCTTTGTGGGTGTTTTGCAGGTAGTGCTGTAGCCCAACCCACTGGTTTTCGACGCGCGCCTTGGCGGAGGATTGCAGCCCGGCGGCGTCGGCCCGCACGGTGTTGATGACGCCCTCTAGGCGGTTGGCCACGGTCTGCACATCGGTCTCGCTCAGGTCACCCCGGGTGCTGAGGGCCTGGGCGATCGCTTCGTAGCTGAAGGGGGCAAAGCGCTCCTGCAAATCGTCGGTGTCGGCGTAGGGATCCTCTAGCAGGCTGCGGAAGGCCTGGGTGCCCATGTCCGACAGCAGCTCTTCGCGCGGGGTCTGGCGCAGAAAGGTGTAGACCTTGGCCTGCACACTCTTAGCGGCTTCGAGGCGGTAGCGCTCAGACACTTCGCCCAGGGCCTGACGGCGCACGGCGTCGAGCTGCCGCGAGACGGTGGCAATTTCGTCCTGGGTGAGCAGCCCCCGGGAGGCCAGCAGGTCGGCAAAAAAGCTGCGATCGAGATCCATTAGCTCCTGGCGCATCAGGCCGGGGTCGGCGAAGGGATCGTAGATCACATCCCAAAACTCTTTCTGCATGCGCTGGGTGTTGAGCTGCCAGGGATAGGCGTTGAGCAGGTAGGTTTCTACGTCGGCTTTGACCACGCTGTAGCGATCGTCGCCGCTCACCTGGGTGGCAATGGTGTCCACCTGGCTGCTCAGCTCTTGCTGAACCTGCTTCAGGCGGCCCGCAATTTTCTCCACATCCAGATCGGAGAGATCGGCCCGACCCATGATTACACCCATTAGAGTGCTCAGACCCTGGTTGAGCGGGTTGGGCTCTTTGCCCTTGCGCTGCTGGCGCAGTTCGGCCAGAAATTCGTCCAGGCGACTGCCGATAGATTCAGCTACGAGTTCCTCGGGGTGAGCCGACTTGAGATAGTCAACCAGTTCACCTAGGGCACCGCCGCCGGAGGCTTTGCCCAGGGCCTTGCTCCAGGTGCCGTAGAGTCGATCGGCAATGCGGCTGGCCTCTTTGCGGGAGAGGTCGGTGCGGCTGCTGACCAGCTTCTCAAAGCTTTCGCGGGTGAGCTGGGACAGGGTGTCGCGATCGGCTACCGCGGTCAGGTCAGACTCGCCAATCAGGCGTTCGAATTCGGCTTCTAGCCCTTCAATATCCAGAGAAGGGGACGTCAGGGTGGCGACGTACTCTTGCAGGGTGTCTTTAATATCTTGCCCCGACCAACCAGCGGTCAGCTCGCGGCGCACGGCGGCGGCGGTGGCTTCGGCGGTCTCAATCAGCTGATTGCTAGCCATCTTGGCACCCACGGCCCCGGTGGCGGCCCCCATCAGCGACTGGAAGCTAGAGGTCGCGGTTTTGACCACGGAGCCAATCAGCGATCCTACAGTGGTTGAACTGACCCAAAACAGCAGGCAGAAGTAGGTGCCCCACACCACCAGGCCCGTGATGGCTCCTAGCAGCGCACTGGTGTACAGGCTGAGCTTAACGGCCAGAAAGCAGGCGCAAAAAAGGGCCAAACTGACCGTAATCACAGTCCAAACGCCGAAGGCGGTGCCAATTTTCTTGGGGCTGGGGCCAGAGCCGCTGCTGCTCGACGAACTCGATGACGATTGGCCAGCATAGGTGAGACCAGCGGCGATCGACAGGTTCGTCAGCAAAAGATGAAAGCCAAAGGCCAAGATTATGCCTGAAAGCAGAGCAATAAGAAATTGAGGCCCAGAAAAAATTGTGGAGGCTTCCTCAGGGGTGGTAATGCCTGGGGCGACTACCTGGGCTAAAAAGCCCCCGGCTACTCCTAATCCGATGTACTCAGTCACGGTGCTGTTCCTTTGAAAATTGCAACTGTTTTGATGCCGCCTGATCTGCCCCTGCCATCAACTCCTACGGGCAACTCTTAATGGGAAGGGCTGGAATCAGCCCGGTTCGCCAAAGAATGTGTGCGGCAGGCCTGGCTTGACGAGTACATCTCTTTCTGAGAAACCTTCTCAGGGAGAAAGTGCTTGCCTAAGCCCTCCGCACAAACAGAACTTAAATAAGATTAAAGAAAAAATCTGAGCCACAAATTTATTAGATGTCTCAGGGCGATCAATAGGCTTTTGCTCTTATATGGAAACCTATCTGCCGTAATAGGACATCTATCCCATTGCCTAATTCTTTAGAAGGATAATTATCTGGCGGAACGAAAATCTGCGCCGTTTGACCAGGCCGTGCCTGCGCTAGGGTGGTGGAACCCAGAGCGAGCCCGCTGCTGGCAACCGAAGCAAAGCCTAGCTCGACGGCTCCTGATGGGCACAGTCACTTGGGCCGAACACCCAGAAGACTTAGAAACGTTTGAACGTTCAAACGTTTCTAGGAGAACTGTCTTAGCAGGCTGGCCTGGCCTATCTATGCCCTGGGGCGCGCTGAGGTAGCCTCAAGTTCTGCTCGAAGGCAGAGGGATTTATGCTTAGCGAGGTCGTAAAACTCCAATAAGTTGAGTTTTGTTAAGACGCAGGAGATCCGCATGGAGCTTGGTATTGAGGGTAAGGTGGCCGTTGTTACCGGTGGTGACTCTGGTATTGGCCGCGCGACCGCTAAGCTATTGGCCGACGAGGGGGTGAAGGTTGCCCTAGTGGATAAGACCACGGCGCAGCTCGATGGTGCGGTGGACGAAGTGAGCGCCGTAGGCGAAGCGTTGGCGGTACAGGCCGACCTGCGCAGCCTGGCCGACGTAGAGGCTGCCAGAGACGAAATCTTAAGTCGGTTTGGCCAGGTCAACATTCTGGTCAACTGTGCGGGTATTACCGGAGCCACGGGAGACTTTCTAGAAATCGGCGATGAGGCCTGGCACCAGGCTCTAGACGTCAACCTGATGGGGGCGGTGCGGATGTGTCGCACGTTTATTCCGGCGATGCGGGAGGCTGGATGGGGGCGGGTGGTGCTGGTGGCGTCTGAGGATGCAGTACAGCCCTACATTGACGAAATGCCCTACTGCGCCGCTAAGGCTGGCGTGCTGAATTTTGCTAAGAACCTCTCTAAGGCCTATGCCCAGGACGGAGTGCTGGTGAACTCGGTTGCTCCAGCCTTTATCGCTAGCCCCATGACCGACGCCATGATGGAGCAGCGGGCCAAAAAGATGGGCACTAGTGTTGAGGAGGCGATCGCCACTTTCCTCAAAGAAGAGCGCCCCCATCTCGAACTCAAGCGCCGGGGTAAGGTGCAGGAAGTGGCGGCGGTGATTGCCTTTCTCTGCTCTCAGCAGTCGAGCTTTGTGGTCGGGGCCAACTACCGGGTCGACGGGGGTTCGGTGGCCAGCGTGAGTCTGTAGGGCAATCCGGCTCGACGTTGACGACAGGGCAGGGCTGTGGACCGACAAATGTCCCTCGGGAAAGATGTGGGTCTCAGTTGGCCCCAGCAAAATAGGCAAAATTTAGCTCGCAACTACGATCGCCCATGGCTGATGAACATCCGGGTCTGCGCCTGCTCGTGACGATGAATTTGGGCTTCTGGGGCGTACAGATTGGCACCGGTCTACAGACGGCCCACGCCAGCGCTCTGTTTGAATCTTTGGGAGCGGAGGTCAGCCAGCTGCCGCTGCTGTGGCTGGGAGCCCCGCTGATGGGCCTGCTGGCCCAGCCCATTGTGGGCGAACTCAGCGATCGCACCGTTAGCCGCTGGGGCAAGCGGCAACCCTACTTTCTCGGCGGGGCGCTGCTGGGGGCAGCCATGCTGCTGGCGCTGCCGTTGGCCACCAGTCTGGCCCAGGCGGTGGCCCTCTACTGGATTTTGCAGCTGGCTCTCAACATCAGCGTTGCGCCCAGCCGCCCCTTTGTGAGCGATCTGCTGGCTCAGCCCTACCGCACCCTGGGCTATGCCCTCCAGGGATTTTGCATTGGTCTGGGCACCATCTGCGCGGCGGGGTTGCCCTGGGTGCTCGAGCACTGGTTTCAGCTAGAGCCCGCCGCTGAGACGGGGATTCCGGCGGTGGTCAAGGGGGCGTACTGGGTGGGGGCGGCCCTTTGCCTGGTCGGGACGGTGGCGACTTTTTGGGCGGTCAAGGAGCCCGCCAGCCAGGCGCAGTCGGCGGCTGAGTCGGCGGGGGGCGATCGCCCTCCGCTGCTGGGGGCGATCGCCCAGGCCATAGCCGCGCTGCCGCCGATCATGCAGCAGCTGGCCCTGGTGCAGGCCCTCAGCTGGGCGGGCATCTACTGCATTTTTCTCTACTTGCCCAATGCGATCGCCCTCAACGTACTGGGGGCTCCCAATCGCCAGTCAATTGGTTATGTGCACGGGGTGGAGTGGGCCGGCCTCTGCATCGCCTTTTACAACCTGGTCTGTCTGGGGGTTTCGTGGGTGATTCCGGCCCTGAGTCAGCGCTGGGGCCGGGTGAGCCTGCACGCCTGCTGTCTGCTGGCGGGCAGTGTGGGGCTGATATCGCTCCTGCTAGTGCACAGCCGCTACCCGATTCTGCTGTCGATGGTGGGAGTAGGTATTGCCTGGGCCAGCATTTTAGCCATCCCCTACTCCCTGCTCATGGATGCCCTGGAGGACGGCCAGAGCGGCGTCTATATGGGGCTGTTCAACGGTTTCGTCACTCTGCCCCAGATTGCTATGTCCCTGGGCTTTGGCTGGGTGATGAGCACCCTGCTGGACGACAACCGTCTCTGGGCTCTGGCGGTGGGGGGCGGCATGCTGGGCCTAGCCGCTCTGCTGATGCTGCGCGTCCCCGAACCCGCCGGAACCTCTGCGCTAGGAGAGCCAAACCGTCCCCTGGCCGCCGCGCAGAAATAGCTACAACGGAAGATTTATCTTGAACCCTGGGAGCGATGCAGCCTCCGAGCCGGGGAGGATAGGCTGAGGTCAGTCAACGCACTTACGAGGTGAAACCTATGGCTGCTCAGCAAAATTCAGAAGAGCGTCAGCCGATTAGCCAGCCCCTAACCCCCGAAGAGGTGTCCCCTGAGCAACGGGCGGCGATGAAAGAAGCGATGGAAAAAGAAGACCTAGTGCTCAACCCAGGCGACTACGTCGATGGCGAAAAAACCCTCGAAGAAAAGTCCAAGCAAGTCGCAGTTGATACGGCTGACATCACGGGCGATCGCATCGTAGTGCCCACCTACTTTGTAGTTGACGACCCTGAGGAAGGCCAAAAAGCGCTGCACCACATCAAAGACGCCGAGGAGATCTCCGACGTCATCCGCCAGGCCCGCGTCGATGAATCGGGTGAACGCACCTGGAACTAGGAGTTCTGCCCGTGGCCAGAGATTGGGTACGGGGCAAATGCTACGCTATAGGCTGGTTTGGCACAGTGCTGAACCAGCCTATTGCTGCGCCCGCTCCTTCGGGTAGCTTTTCACAGCCGCCCAGGCTCGTCGAGTACGGTACCCGTCTGCCCGCTCAGCAATAGCTCGCCCTAACGTCTGTATTGCTACTGCGCTTCTATGTTAGACCCCTCCCTGCTGCGCGCCCTGGTCTGGACCGACTATCGGCTGGCGGTTCTATTTACGGTACTGCTGCCCCTAGTTCTGCTGGTCTGGGCCTTTGTGCAAAAAAACGAAGCCCTTCAGCGTCTGCTTACCATCTACTGGAAGGTGGCCAGCCTGCTGATGATCACCGTCTATCTGATGATCGGCGGCTTTAACATCAGCTTTTTGTCCGGGCTGATGGCGCGCATTTTGATTCCCGTAGGGCTGTGGTTTTGGGTCGATCTCAACGAAGAGATCCGCGAACAGCCCGATTCGCTGCTCAAGCTGCTGTTTAGCGCCTGGCGCTGGGCCATCACCCTCTACAACATTATTGGCGGGGCGATTTTGCTGGGCTTTTTGCCCTGTGCCTTCTCCAACGCCCGCTTTGGTGCAGCCGATTGTCAGACCTGGCTAGAGCCGCCGCTGCTCTACAAAGAGTATTTTCACGCGGGCTATACCAACGGCTTTTTAGGGTTCTTTGGCATTGTGGGGCTGGTCATCTACATGGCGTCTCTGGCCTGGTTTGTGTTTGTGCGCCTGGGCAAGCAGGGTCGCCAGGCGATCAACTAACCCGCCATGACTCCCGGTTTTCGGCTAGAACAATACACCCTTAGGCAGCCCCAACTCGTGCTGCTGGTGCAGGCCATCATTGATGGCGACGCCGACGAAGTGCTGATCTTTCGCGGCTTCTCTAGCTCACTGATGCACCCTACTGCCGCCGACCCTGAGGTGCCCGTGCTGCCTGAAAGTGCTGAGATAGAGGCGATCGACATCATGGTTGGCCCCTACAACCCCACGTCCCCCCAGTACCTACATCGCAATGTTCCCTGGGCCGACATGCTGCCTCTGTTAGAAGCTGCTGGGGTTTAGGGGTTGCCCTGAGGGAAGGGCGAGGGTACAGGGTAAGCGGCATAGGGGCAAGGTGCAGGGCCTGCAACCGTCCCTAAACTCTGCACCCCTCTACCCTTCTGTCTTTTCTTCCCTCAGATGTTTGGGCTGCCACCCTTCGTGATTTTTTTGAGGGGCGCGAGAAACGACGAGGCAGTTGTCGGGGGCATCTTTGCGCACCACGGAGCCGGCGGCGATGGTGACGTCGCTGCCAATGGTGACGGGGGCGACGAGCACGCTGTTGCTGCCGGTTTTGGTGCGATCGCCAATCACCGTCGGGTGCTTCTTGTAGCCGTCATAGTTCGCCGTAATGGTGCCTGCCCCCACGTTCACCCTGTTGCCCAGGGTGGCGTCACCCAGGTACGACAGGTGGGCCACATTGGTGCCCGTCCCCAGGGTCGATTTCTTAATTTCTACAAAGTTGCCGATGCGGCAGTTGTCGCCCACCACTGCCTCACCCCGCAGGTGGGCGTAGGGGCCAACCCGCGCACCGTTACCCACGGCGCTGTCGCTCACCACCGAAAAAGCCACGGTGGCGTGGGCCCCAATTTGACTGCTTTCGATCAGGCTGCCGGGGCCAATGCGGCTGCCGGTGCCCACGGTGGTTTTGCCCCGCAGATGGGTCTGGGGTTCAATCACCACATCGGGTTCGATCTGCACGGTGGTGTCGATGGTGGTGCTATCGGGGTCGATCAGCGTCACCCCTGCCGCCATCCAGTGGTCTTTGATGCGCTCCTGCAGAATGGCATAGGCCTCGGCCAGCTGCTTGCGGCTGTTGATGCCAAAAATCTCCTGACAGTCGGCCACATCCACCGCCATCGCCGGGGTCAGGTCTTTGACCACATCGGTGAGGTAGTACTCCTGCTGGTCGTTGTCGGCGCTGAGGTGGGGCAGCACCGTCATCAGCTTGGCCCAGTTAAAGCAGTACACCCCAGCGTTGATGCGCGGATTCTGGCGCTGGGCGGGGCTACAGTCGCGGTGCTCGACAATCTCGGTGATCAGGTTTTGCTCGGTGCAAAACACTCGCCCGTAGCCCGTCGGGTCGGTGAACTGGGCGGTGAGCAGGGTGGCGGCGTTGCCCTTATCTTGATGGGTCTTCACCAGGGTTTGAATGGTTTCGGGGCGCAGCAGGGGCACATCGCCGTTGAGCACCAGCAGATCGCCGTCAAACCCTTCCAGGTGGGGGATCACCTGCTGCACCGCGTGGCCCGTACCCAGCTGTTCAGTCTGCTCCACAAAGGTGAGGCCGGGGATGTGGGCCAGGGCCGCTTTGACCTGCTCTTGGCCAAAACCCACAACGATGATGGTGTGGCTGGGGTTGAGGTCGGCCAGCCCATCCAGCACGCGCTCGACCATCGATTTGCCCCCCACCGAGTGCAGCACCTTGGGCAGACTCGATTTCATGCGGGTGCCGCGCCCGGCGGCAAGAATGGCAACAGCGACCATAGGAATTGTCCTGAGTGGGAACGGCTCGAAGGAGTATATCGCGGTTTGGGGAGGGGTGGACAGTGTAGCTGTAGCCACCAAGGGACAGTTAGAAGACGTTCCAACGTTTCAACGTTAAAACGTTCCAACGTTTAAGTAAGGGGATTAGGGGGTGGGCGATGGGGTTGTTGTAGGGAGAGAGGGGTTGAGGCTGCGGAAGTAGCGGCTGCCGACGAGGGTGAGAAAGCTCAGGTAGGCAATGATTTGCAGTAGATACAGGTGATCGCGGTAGCCGAGCAGGGTTTTGAAGAGAATGCCGGGGAATTGGCGATCGGGCAGGACTGTGCTGCCATCCCACACCAGCGGGCCGAGGATGCAGGAGCTTTGGGCGAAGCAGAGGTCGGCGGCGGGGTTGATCTGGCTGATGGCGGCCAGGGCGGCATCTAAATTCTTAAAGACTGAAACCACCAGGCCACCGACGATCAGCAGCAGCAGCACCCCCATCACCTGAAAGAAGCGCTTGAGGTTGATGCGGATGCCCCAGCGAAACAGCGCCAGGCCGATGAGCACGGCACCGAGCAGCCCACCCGCGGCCCCAGCTACGGCAGACACGCTGGTTTCGACATTGGTGAAGATAAACAGCACCGTTTCAAACCCTTCGCGCAGCACGGCGATGCAGACCAGGCTAAAGACGCTCCACCCGGCGGTTTGGGCTTCGTCGAGGGCCGATCGCACCGTACCTTCAATTTCGCCCTTGAGGCTGCGGGCCTGGCGGGTCATCCACAGCAGCATCCAGCTCAGCATGATGATGGCGATCGCCCCAAACAGCACATTCAGCAGCGGCTTGATCACCGTTTGCAGACTGGGCAACACCTGCTGAATCTGCTGGAGCCCCAGCCCCAGGGCAATGCCGAGCATGACGCTACCGGCCAGCCCGGCGGCGATGCCCGCGTAGGCCCAGGGGTTGAGGCTTTGGCGATTGGCCTTGGCCAGGCAGGCCAGCACAATGCCGACCACCAGGGTCGCTTCTACCCCTTCGCGCAGGGTAATAAAAAACGTGGGCAGGGCAGCGGTGAGATCCATGCTGGGTGTTGCTTACAAGGGGCTATGGGTATTGTGTCAAACAACCCCACCCTTTGCTGCGAATTTAGGGCGAGACAGCCAAAGAGCGAAGGGAGAAGAACGAAAGTAGCTAATTAAAAGCATTTTCCCCATAAACGTTCCAACGTTAAAACGTTCCAACCTTCAAACTAAGCCCCTACCATCAGCCAATTTAGGACGGGCGAATTCCCTAGCCATCGACCACAACCCAGGCCCCGCCCCGACGGCTGTCGCCTACCCCCGAGAACTCGCCCTGGGGATCAACCGCCACAGCGTGGACGCCGCCAAAAAACATGCTGGGAGCTTGCCACCAGGTGCAGATGTCGTCGCCGGTTATGCCCTGGGCGGCGATCGCCCCCTGCTCATAACCGGGTTCTAAATGCAGCTCACCCCGCTCCCAGTGCAGCCGAGGCGCATTGACGGCGGTTTCAATCTCCATACCGAAGTCGAGCACGTTGGATATCACCTGCAAAATGGCGGTGCGAATCCGGTTTGAGCCGCCTGAGCCCAGCACAATATGGGGTTTGCCGTCTTTGAGCACGATGGTGGGGGCCATCATCGACGACATGCGCTGGTTGGGCGGCCACTGGTGAAAGCCCTGGGGGCTGAGGTCTTCTTCGCCCAGCATGTTGTTCATCATGGTGCCGGTGCCGGGGACGATGTAGGCCGAGCCTTCGCCGTTGGAGGTGGTGAGGCTGGCGGCATTGCCCTCGCCATCGATGGCGCTGATGTGGGTGGTGCTGCCCCACCGATTGCCGCCCTGGCTGAGGGTAGCCCGGAGCTGATTGAGGTAGGGGGCCAAGTGGGCCGGGCTGAGAAACTCCTCGGCAATCTTGGGGCGGTAGAGGTGGTCGTCGTAGCCTCGCTGGCGGGCCAGGTTGGTCAGGCCCATAACGTCTCGTAAAACGACCACGTGGCGGGGGCTGCTGTGGGGGGTGCGGGCGGGCGCTACCTGGGCCAACAGGTGCAGCGCAAAGGCGATCAGCGTGCCGCCAGAGCTGGGGGGCGGGTTGGTCAGAATGGTATCGCCGCCGTAGGCCACGCTCAGCGGTTGGCGCTCGATCACGCGGTAGGTTTGCAGATCCGCCAGGCTCAGGTAGCCGCCGTGGCTCTGGCAGTCTTGGGCGATCGCCTGGGCCAGATCGCCCTGGTAAAACCAGTCGGCCCCGTGGCGCACCAGGTCATCTAAAAATGCGGCAAAGTCGGGTAGATAGAGGCGATCGCCCGCCTTCAGCAAGTCGCCCTGGGGTGCATAGATCGCCCTGGCCGCAGCGGTAGCGGTGAGAATCGGCGCAAGGATCTCAAAACTGTAGGCGCGGAAGGCATCGACCTCAAAGCCCTGGGTAGCCCAGTGCTGAGCCGGGGCGACAATGGTCTCCAGCGGCAGTCGCCCCAGTTTTTGGTGCACGTGGAGCAGCCCGGCGATCGCCCCTGGCACCGCCATCGACCCCAGGCCAATGTGAAACTCCTGGGTGGTGTCGCCAAAGTTGGCGTGGATGGGGTAAAAGTCGGGCGATTGGCGAAGCGTTCGGGAACCGACTCGTTCCGAGTCTCCGTTCTGGAATCGCCCACTTTCCTTAGATCGGGGCGTCTGGCAAAAAAAGTCGAACAGCCGGTTTTCCCCCGCCGCCGTATGGGCCAGCAAAAAGCCGCCCCCCGCCAGGGAGGTCAGCGATGACTCTACGACGCAGGCGGTGAAGGCGGCGGCGATCGCCGCGTCAAAGGCATTGCCCCCCTGGCGCAGCATCTCGGCCCCGGCCTCGGCGGTCAGGGCATGGCCCGCAGCAACTGCGCCCCGATTGGCTGTAGGGATACTCATAGCTGAGTAGTATATCCCTCGTGCCCCTAGGACAGCTTGCCCGCCGCCCAAATCTGCTCCGCAGTGAGCGACAGTTCAGGAAGTGTGGGCGACACCAGGGGCTGATCCCCCAAAAATACGGTTTCGTCGTAGAGCCCTTCGTTGAAGGTCAGCACCGTCACCTTAGACTCCAGCGGATCGACAATCCAGTATTCGGGGATTTCTAGGGCGGCGTATTCTGTGCGCTTGTAGCGGTAGTTGCGGGTAATGGAGTCGGGGCTGACCACTTCTATCACTAGCAATGGAGATGTTGCAAAAACGACCGACCTGCCTTTAAGCTCTTGAGCCTGATCGAGTGTGACCATTGATACATCCGTGATCCTCGACTTTCGCAAGCCAGTTCTAACGCCTGACTCACGAAAACATAACCAAGGATGCTGGAGCCGCTTAATTTCGATATCTAGCGCCTGTTCTAGAAATTTAGCAATTAAAAAATGCTCCATTATAGGCGGCGGCATTTCGACCAGTTCTCCATCCACCAGTTCATAGCGATTTTCAGTGCCGTCATCATAGGCAATGTAGTCTTCAAAACTGAGTGGGGCTGTTGCGGTGGAGGGGGTCATAGGGTTGCTCCGCTTTCCCTAAATTGTGCCACGACTTTCGGAAGAGTAAAGATGCCTGGATCCCTAGCTCCAGTCTTCGCGGCCTCGGCCTAGCCCCTTGTAGACCTCGCCCTGCTGGTGAATAGCGCGGGTTTTCTCAAACAGTTCGGCCTCGGTGAGCTGCCAGCGGTTGAGAGCTTTTTTGAGGTCAGTTTGAATGTCGCGGGCACCGGGAAACCCGTCGTAGCGAATCGTCAGCCGGGCTAGCTCGACCAGGTTGTAGTCGGTGGCTTCGCCCGCCAAAAGCTGGTTGACCACCTGGCGATCGGTTTTGTACTGCGGGTGTTGCTGGTCTTTGGTGGAATCTGCCATAGCGATCGCCTAATGACTGAGAACCCGAGCATTCGAGGTCGGTGCCGCCACTTCAGGAACAGCTGCCGCTTCGATTAGGCCACCGCCGAGAACTCGGTCGCCGTCGTACCATACCGCCGCCTGGCCGGGGGTCACTCCAAACTGGGGCTCGTCAAACACAATTCGCACCCGATCGCCCGTGCGATCCCCACTCGGTAGGGGCACCAGGGTTGCCCCCACCGCCTCGCTGCGGTAGCGAATCTGTACCGAGACTTTCATGGGTTCTTGAGGAGCAGCAATGGAGACCCAGTTCACCCGCTGCACGGTGCAGTCGGGCAGGTGGGCATCGCTGCGATCGGCCACAATCACGTGGTTTTTGCCCATGTCAAAGCCCACCACGTAGAGCGGATTTGGGGCGGCAATGCCCAGCCCCTTGCGCTGGCCGATGGTGTAGTGGTGAATGCCGGTGTGCTGACCGAGAATGCGGCCTTCGGTATCCACGATGTCCCCAGGTTTGGGGGCCAGGTATTTGTCTAAAAAGGTCTGCATCGAGCCGTGGTGCTCGATCAAACACAGATCCTGGCTGTCGGGCTTGGCGGCGGTATGCAGCCCCAACTCGGCGGCGATGCGGCGGGTTTCGGTCTTGGTCTGGTGGCCCAAAGGGAAGTCGCAGGCGGCCAGCAGATCCTGGGTGAGGTCGTAGAGAAAGTAGGACTGATCTTTGGCCGGATCGACGGCGCGGCGCAGCTCGTAGCGGCCCGTTTCGGCGTTGTGGGTAATGCGGGCGTAGTGGCCGGTGGCGATGCGATCGGCACCTAATTCCTCGCGGGCGTACTGCAACATCGGCCCAAACTTCACCGCCCGGTTGCACTGGGAGCAGGGCAGGGGGGTAATGCCGCTGCCGTAGCCCTCGACTAAGTAGTTGATAATTTCGCGCTCAAACACCTCGCGGCTATCGACCACGTGGTACTCAATGCCCAGGTCGTCACAGAGCTTGGCCGCATCGACCATGCCCTCCGAGCAGCACTGGCCCTTGCCCTTCATCAGCCACAGGGTGAGGCCGACCACGTCGTACCCCTGCTGGTGCAGGGTCGCCGCCGCCACCGAACTATCTACGCCGCCGGAGAGCCCGACTACTATTTTTGCCATGGCTAGTACGCAAGGGTTTAACTGCAATCCAGTGATCTATTGTAGCTTGGCGGGTTTGGCTACTCGGGGGAACGAGGTTTCAGGTGTCAGGTTAGCGGTTAAAAGCTTTTGACGGTCGCAAACTCGATACCGTAAAGCTTATTCCCCGACGCCCTCAACCTTCACTCCGCCAGGGGCACGGTTTCAATCAGCGGGCAGATATCGCCGGGTTGGGGGCGGGGCTGTGCCTCGGCCCAGCGATCGCGATACTCCTCTAAATCGGCTTTAAACGCCGTCATCTGCTGAATTTGGGCCTCTAGCTGCTGAATTTTGTCTTGCAGGAGCGATCGCACAAACTCACAGGGCACATCCCCCCGCTGGTGCACGTTGAGCACATCCCCCACATCCTCTAAAGAAAAGCCCAGCGCCTGAGCCTTTTTAATAAACTGCACCTGGTGCACGGCCTCAGGCGAGTAGTAGCGGTAGCCGTTGTCGCCCCGTTGCGAGCTGAGTATACCCAGGCTTTCGTAGTAGCGCAGTGCCCCCACCGCAACCCCAGTTTGCCTAGCCACATCGCCAATCTTGAGACCCGTTGCCACAGCCATAGTCAGCCTCCAACATAGACACCCCCATCCTAAACTCTATAGCTCCCTACAGAGTCTAGCCCCTCATTCCCCACCTCTTGCGGTCGTCGCTACACTGGTCAACGAGACGTATGTTGATAGTTTTGCGTTGAAATTATGACTCGGACTGCACGATCTAAGCGCCGTCGTAACTCGTCTAGCGCGCTGTCGGTGATACTTGGCCCCGTGGGCATTGCCGCGCTCATGGTCGCCCTGATCGGCGGGCTGTGGTACCGCAACCGCCCTCAGTCAGTGGCCTTTGAGCCCAACACCACCGTTGGCGAAGCGGCGATGGCGGCGATCGAAACCTTTCCCGACCAGGGGCAGGCCCACGTCAGCCCTGGGCAGCCAGTCAACTACGACAGCGATTTTCCCACCTCTGGCCCCCACGACCCCAACCCCGTGCTGCCTGGAGTCTATACCCAGGAACAGCGCTTGGAAGAACTGGTGCACTCCATTGAGCACGGCAACATCGTGATCTATGTTGACCAGCCTGGCCAGGTCGCCATGGATACGCTCACGGCCTGGGCCAGGGACTTTCCCGGCTACTGGGACGGGCTGGTGGTAGTGCCCAAGGCTGGCCTGGGCGAAGAAGTTGTGCTCACCGCCTGGACTCACAAACTCCGGCTACCGGAGTTTGAACCGGAAGCTGCCGCTACTTTTATTGACACCTACCGAGGGCGTGGGCCTGAGAATCCGGTGCGGTAAGGAAGAGTAGGTGAGTGGGTGGGCGGGTAGACCCCTGTGTCTGCTCCCATCGGGGTAATGAAGTTTCGTGGTGGGGGCGGCGTTGGCGAATGGCTCTGGGCATCCTTAGGGTCAGCAGTTTGTAAGGTTGGCCAATGCTGACATCATCGCCCCAACAACTCATTATGGTGAGCGGCAAGGGCGGCGTGGGCAAAACCACGCTCTCCTGTGGGTTTGCGCGGCAGCTGGCCCAGCAGCACCCCGACGAAACGGTGCTGCTGCTCTCTACCGACCCAGCCCACTCCCTCGGGGATGTGCTGCAACTGCCGGTGGACAACACCCCCACCCCCCTGCCGGATCTGGCGAATGTGCAGGTGCGCGCCCTGGATGCAGCGGCGCTGCTGGAGCAGTTTCGGGCCGACTACGGCACCGTGCTAGAGCTGCTGGTCGAGCGGGGCAGTTTTGTAGAGGGCGACGACCTCAGCCCCGTCTGGGACATGGGCTGGCCGGGGCTCGATGAGCTGATGGCTCTCCTAGAGATTCAGCGGATTTTGCGCGATCGCGAGGCCGATCGCGTCGTCGTCGATATGGCCCCCAGCGGCCACACCCTCAACCTGTTTGCCCTGATGGATTTTCTCGACACCCTGCTCGGGGCGCTGGGGCAGTTTCAGCAAAAGCACCGCACCCTGACCGAGACCCTGGCGGGTCGCTACACCCCCGATCGCGCCGACCAGTTCATTGCCGACATGCGCCGCGATCTAGAGCAGGGCCGGGCACTGATTCAAGACGGCGATTCGCATAGCGATCCCTCTGGGAATCGCGCTGCCTGCTGGGTGGTGGGCATTCCCGAGCCCATGAGCTGGGCCGAGAGCGATCGCTTCATCACCGCCCTAGGTCAGTTAAACGTCCCCCTCGGTGGTCTGGTCATCAACCGCGTGCTTCAACAATCTGGCCATATCGACGATACTCACCGCCGTGTGCTGGCCGAGTTTGTGGCGATCGCCCAGGGCCAGCCAGTGCTGTGGGTGCCCGCCCAAGCGCAGGAACCCCTGGGCAGCGTCGCCCTCGATGCCCTCATGCTCCAGGTCAAGCCCCTGACCCCAGATCAAACCCTCGCCGATCCGGCTGCCGAGTGCTCCCCTCCCCTCGCTTGGCCGCAGCCGATTTCCCCTGGCATAGAAGACCTGATCTCAGCAGGGCGGCGGCTGGTTGTCGTGGGCGGCAAGGGCGGCGTGGGCAAAACCACCGTCTCAGCAGCCCTGGGCCTCGGGCTGGCCGATCGCCATCCCGAGGCTAATTTACGGGTGATGTCTATCGACCCGGCCCACTCGTTGGGCGACGCCTTTGGCCAGCCCCTCGGCCACGAACCCACCCTGCTGCGCCCCAACCTCCAGGCCCAGGAGGTCAGCGCCGACCTGGTGCTCGACCAGTTTCGCACCGACTACCTGTGGGAGCTGGCCGACATGATGGCGGGCGATGGCGACATTGCCAGCGGCATTCAGTTAGCCTACGGCCCCGCCGCCTGGCGGCAGATCGTCGCCCAGGCCCTGCCCGGCATCGACGAAATGCTCTCGCTGATCACCGTCATGGATCTGCTGGAGCGCAACGAGCAGCAGCTGATCGTGCTCGATACTGCCCCCACCGGCCACCTGCTGCGGTTTCTAGAGATGCCCACCGCCCTGGGCGACTGGCTGGGGTGGATCTTTAAACTCTGGATTAAGTACAAAGACGTGGTGGGCCGGGTGGAGTTTATGGGTCGCCTGCGCAATCTGCGGCAGCGGGTGCTGGCCGCCCAGGCCAAGCTGCAAGACCCCCAGCACACCGAGTTTATTGGCGTGGTGCAAAACCAGGCGGCGATTTTGGCCGAGGCTAAACGGCTCAACCACACCCTGGGCGATCGCGGCATTGCCCAGCGCTACATTGTCCACAACCGCTACCAGGTCGGCAGCGACCTGCCCGCTGAGCTGTTCCCTCAGCAGTGGGTGGTGAGGCTACCGGCGCTAGTGCCGAGCCCCAGCGCCTTCGACCAGGTGAAGCAGGCGGCCCATCTGCTGCTCGCTCCAGAGGCTCCCAGGGCCTAGGATTGCCAAATTCAACCCAATATTTGGGCTCCAGCTGTCGGTTTTGGGCCGCAGCGGGGGAATGCTAAAGCCAGTTCTAGGCTCAATCGGGTGGAGCGGTGGCGGGGCGTTTCCAGTCCACAGTCAACTACAGCTCATTATTCAGCCCTGGCCCAGACTTTCCGGAAACCTGAACTATACTTAATGGCACCGCCTACCATGGCCTTCGACACCGCGAGAGGAATCAACTGTGGCAAATCATAGGATTTTAGTCATCGATGATAGCCGGGTGATTCGCATGCGGGTGCGCGACATGCTTCCCCAGGGCAACTTCGAAGTCATTGAAGCCCAAGATGGTGTAGAAGGCATGGATGCCATTCGCAGCCAACGCCCCAACCTGATCATGCTCGACTTCCTGCTGCCCCGCATGAGCGGCTGGGAAGTCTTCCAAGAAATTCAGGCCAACCCAGACCTCCAGAACATTCCCCTGGTGCTGATGTCGGGCCGCAAAGAAGAAGTTACCGAAAAAATCACCGAGCCCTTCGAGTACTTCGAATTCATTCAAAAGCCCTTCGAGCAAAAAGAACTGATCGAAGCGATCAAAGCGTCGATGGTCAAGGCCCGCAAGCCGCGCCGCACCCCCGTGGCGGCCCCTGCTGCGGCCGCTCCCGCTGCGGCTTCTGGTGGCGGCGGCGACGTTAGCGCTGCCGAGTTCCAGGCCCTCCAGGCGCAGGTGACTCAGCTCCAGGGTGAAGTGGCTCAGCTCAAGGGGCAGTTGGGCAAGGTGCTGGCGTTCATCAAGCAAAAGCTGAAGTAGCTCGACCGGCTGGCATATCCCGTTGACGGGCGTTAGCGGGGCTCAATGGCCCCGTTTTTTGCCATAGGTCGGCTTGCGCCATCGCTGTGGCCGTTGATTTCCCTATCACGATCAAGCCCCGTAAACACCTGCTGGGGCACCCCGATGGCAATGTCCGCCCTGTCGAAGGCAAGGCGCAGGCGACGGCGAAATTCGCGGGCCACCAAAAACTGTTTGAGCGGGCGAGTCCGAATCCAAATCATCAGGGTGAGACCCGAGTGGGTCATGGCTTCGACTCCTAGCATTTCGACCGGGTTGAGAATGGCGTAGCGCCACTCGGGGTCGCTGGCCAGGGCATGGGCGGTTTCGTGGAGCACCCAGAGCGCCTCATCGACATTGGTGCCGTAGGCCACGTCAATTTTGATGTTGGCCCGTGACCAGCTGCGGCTGAGATTTTCCACCTGGGAGATCAGGCTGTTGGGCAGGGTCACCAGACGACCGTCTTCACCGCGAATTTGGGTGATGCGCAGGTTGAGATTTTCGACAATGCCGGTGGTGGTGCCGGTGGTGACTAGATCGCCGATGGCGTACTGATCTTCGAGCAAAATCAAAAAGCCGTTGACCAGGTCTTTGACCAGGCTTTGGGCTGCGAAGGAGATAGCCAGGGCGGCCACCGCTCCAAAGGCCAGCAGGGAGGCCGGGGCAATTCTCAGGGTTTGCAGCACCAGCAGGGTGGCCAGGACGTAGATGATGGCCGTTTTAAGGCCCTTGAGGGCACCGGTAATGGTCGAAATCCGCATCGACTTTCGCTGGATGTCGTCCAGATCGCCCAGTTCGTTTTTGTTCCAGGCCTGGGCCACTCGCTCTATACCCAGGTTGGCTAAACGGTTGAGCAACCCGGTGAAGAACCAGGTCAACAGCAGCAGCACCGGGATGGAGAACAACCTAAAGGCGTAGCTGCGAGTTTGGGGAAAAATGTAGAGGGCGCTGGCAATGCCTGTAATCCATACGAAGGCGATGCTCCAGAACATCAGCCAGCGCAAAAAGGCGACGACTTGAAGCCGCTGGGCCAGTGTGATTTGGTAGCGAAACACCTGCTGGAGATGCTGCTGGGGGGGCAGGGTGTCGGGGGCGAGGGGCAGACCCTCTGCGTTTTGCTTTTCTTCTAGGGCGCTCTTGCGCCGCCCCAACACCTGCCAGCACGCGGTCAGGGCCAGGGTGAGTAGGGCGCTGGCCAACAAGATCCACAGGGTGCGGCGAATCTGCCGCTGGCGAGCCTCGGGCAGGCGACCGGAGACCGCCTGGCGGAGAGAGTCGCGCAAAATTTCCTGCCAGCGTTCGGCCAGATCGGCCTGGCTGAGGCCGCTGTACTGGGCATCGGTGTCGGTGATGGTGAGCAGCACCCTGGGCTCTGCAAAACCGGCCCCCACGGCGAACAGCACTGGCTGGCCGCTAACGGTCTCGATGCTGACATCGAGGGGGGTATCGTCGATGGTTTCATCGGTGTAGATCAAATCCAGGGTGCGGTTGACGACCTGGTTGAGATTGGTCTCAATTTGCCGGGCGCGCACCTCAACGGGCACCTCAGCGCCCGACTCGTTGCGGTTGAACACCGCCGGGGAGGCGATGTCAAAGAGGGGCCTGCCGTCTAGGGAAACCGTGGTGATTTCTAAGAGGCCAATGCGCTGTACTCCCGCTGGGGGTAAGGTGCTGCCGTTGCCGGGATTGAAGGGATTGGGAATTTGGGCCGCCGCCGGAGACAGGCCGCTCCCGCCCAGGGCAAGCAGCAGCCCCAGCAGTAGCGCCAGCAGCGATCGCCACAGAAGACCAGTCTTCGCCCCTCCCAGCCACCGCTGGGGACGGCTAGCGCTAGTCGTCGGCTGAGGTGTGGTTTGGGGCATAACGGTACGCGATCGCAACAACAGGACGGGGCGAGGTGACCCCTGGGTTGTTTTAGCATTCTGACAACCTCAGTTGCACAGCCTAGTCTACAACTGCTCCAAACGTGAACCTGGTTTTTCTGTCGCCTTATCGGGGGTCAAATCGCTTGAACTGGCTCCCTGACAGGGCTGCCCGCCGCCGGTAGAGTTGGGCAGCCCAACCACCTCAAAAATAGGCCTTTGGAGATATTTTGAGGGAGTGAGCAGTTTGCCAACCTAACCTGCTTTATTCATGAGCTGACTGAAAGGTCTGTCATTCCCGCGCAGGCGGGAATCCCCCTAGAGTAAGTTGCCTGCCATGGATTCCCGTGGCCACGGGAATGACAGCCACTGATGGCCGGTTTCGGGAATAATCCGGGCTAAAGGACTCAGGGCAGGTTCAGGGCTGACTTTGAACCGCAGACCTTGCGTGCTTCCTAAGCTGTGGAACCCGCCATCATTGCTGAATTTTATATGTGGAGTGCTGCGCTAGAAAAACCAGCCGTAGCTGTGCAGCCCCTTGCCCAGAATATTCACCCCCAGGTAGCAGATCCACACCACCACAAACCCCGTAGCCGCAAGGATAGCCGGACGGCGGCCCTGCCAACCCTTGGTGATGCGGGCGTGGAGGTAGGCGGCAAACACTAGCCAGGTGATCAGCGCCCAGGTCTCTTTGGGATCCCAGCTCCAGTAGGAGCCCCAGGCTTCGTTGGCCCATACCGCCCCGGCGATGATGCCGATGGTGAGCAGCGGAAAGCCCAGGCCAATCATGCGGTAGCTGATGTTGTCGAGGGTGTCGGCCAGGGTCAGCCGCTGGGGCGAGAGGGCGACGGTAGCGGGTTTTTCCAGCACCGCCGCGCCCCCGGCGGACATTGCCATTGCCGGAGGGGCCTGGGCGGCGTCATCCTCAGCCCGGTGCAGCTTGACGTTGCGAAAGCCGCCGGTACCGACGGAGCTGCCCCTGAGTTCGACCGCCTGGCCCCGGGTGACGAGCAGAAATGCGATCGCCAGCAGCGCCCCCACCAGCAGCGCCGCGTAGCTCAGCAGCATGACGCTGACGTGCATCATCAGCCAGTTTGACTTGAGAGCGGGCACCAGGGGCTCTGAACCCTGCATGGTGTCGGGCAAAGTCAGGGTGGCAAAGGCGGTAATGGCCATGGCAATGGGGGCGGTGACGGCCCCTACCAGGCAGCTGCGGCTCATGCGCTCGGCCACCAGGTGCATGGCGGTAACGCCCCAGGCCAGGGCAAACAGCGATTCGTAGAGGTTACTCATGGGGAAGTAGCCTCCCTCGATCCACCGGGCGGCGAGCAGGGCGGCTATGGTGAGGTTGCCCACGGCCATGGTGGCGGTGCCTAGCGATGGCAGCAGGGTAGCTTTGGGAAAGGCCACGCCGCACCAGTAGAGCAGCATTGCCGCAAACAGCACCGCAAAGGATGCATTGTCGAGCCAGCCCTGAAGCGCAATCAAATCCATAGGTGCAGTAGCAATGAGGAGTCTTTCCCCTATCCTACTGATTTTTGTGGCCGATTTTTGTGGCTGACTCCTGGGGCGGCAATCGTTGCTGCCCCAGAGTAGCGCTATGCTGGCGCTATTCTGGGGCAGCTGCGGGAGGAGCTGCTTCGGGCTCAGGGCTCGCCTCGGGCGCAGCCTCAGCGGGTGCAGGGCTGGCTCCGTCGGGCAGGGGGCCGGGGCGATTGCCCCGCTTCAGCGCTGCGGTGATGTCGTAGCGCACCTGGCGATCGCTCAGCACCGACGCCGTCACCCCAATCGCCTCGATTGCCTCCGAACTCAGCAGCCCATCCTGGGGCAGGGGCGGCAGCAGCAGATTGTTTTCGACCCCGCTCAGCGCCTCCAGATTGATAAAGAAGTGGCCGTTGTTGGGGCGGGGTGCAGAGCCGGTAGTGGTTTGAAACAGGGCATTTTCGCCCAGGGCGCGGTTGGGGGTCGGGGCCACCAGCTGGGCAATGCCCTCGCCGACGGCCAAAAAGGCGATGTCGCCCTCCAGCCAGCCGTGGGTTATTACCAGGGAGTTGAAGGGGGCCGTCCAGCGGGTGACGGGCAGGTTGCCTACGTCTGCGGGCTCGACCGCAAAGCGGTAGCGGCTCTCCATCACGGCGTCGAGCTGGGCGAAGGTGGCGGTGGCGGCCTCGCGGTCGTTGGTTTTGACCATCAGCACCAGGGCCGGGTTGGGCAGCGGCGGAGTGTCGGCCTCGGCTGGGGCGGCGGGCGGCGGGTTGAGCACGCCCAGAGCAAACTCCCCTGCCATCCAGGGCAGCAGGTTTTCCTGGAGGTTGAGACCGGTGGCGGTTTGCAGCCCCAGGGCCAGATCGGCGGCTCGCACGGGCAGCAGGGCCGACAGCTGCTCCCCGGTTTCAAAGTCTTCCCAAAACTGCTGAAAGTCGCCCCCCGATACCGCCACCAGGGTGCCCGTGGGCAGCCGCTGGGGCATTTGGTCGGCCCGACTGTTGGTGGCAAAGGTCTGAGAGCCGGGCTCAAGCCAGCTGATGCCCTGGAGGCCGACGCCGCGATTTTGCACGGCGATCGCCCCCACCAGCCCCCGAGGAGTCTGGAACGCCCGCAGCCGACTGGCTTCAATGGGCGGATCGGCGGCCTGGGCTACGGTTTGGGCCAGGGCCGGCACATCTACATAGAAGCGGGCCAGGGGGCGGGTTTCGGTAATTTGCTCAAAGGCTTTGCCCACGCCGGGTCGATCGATCAGAGACTCCCCTCCCCGGTAGGCGTCAATGGCCCGCTTGAGCAGGGGCAGTTGGGGGCTGAGCACCGCCGTCTCGGCATCGAGCACAGCGGCGTAGAGAGGCGTTTCGCCCTCCCCTTCGATCTGCTGGAGGGTGATGCCGCGATAGGGCGCATCTTCGGCCAGTTCAGCTTCTCCCAGCCGGTTGCCCAGGTCGCTTTGGGCGCGGTTGGCGTCGGCGATGGGGATCACAACCACCAGGTTTGAGGCCAGGGCTAGCTCGGGCGCGGGCAACGACGGCGGCAGGTCGCTGGGGCCTGTTTCGACGGGCAGCACCGCCAGGGTGATTTCTGGGCCAACCCAGGGCTGAATGTCGCGGGCGAAGTTGAGGTCTTGATCGGCCAGTAGGCGATCGCGCCACTGCACCAGCAGCTGGTCAAACTGGGCCTGGGTGGTCTCGGTGCCAAACTGCCGCAGCCGTCGCCACTGGGCTTCATCGCTGCTCAGGGCTACCACCGCCAGCGCATCGGCCGGAATCGCGTTGGCCCCGGTGGGCAGGGTTCTAGCTATCTGCCCCCGTCGGGAGGTGGCCCAAAAGGTCAGCGCGCCGCCGCCAATAAAGAGCAGGGCAGCGGCCAGGGGCAGCAGCAGCGGGGGTTTCTTTTGCAGCAGCTTAGATTGCAGTACCATTGAGGCGACACCCTGGGGTTGGGCCAATTTGCCCTGCCACTCTAGCAAAGAACTCTGGCAACGAACCAAGGATTCTGCGGACGCTGATTCCTAGCGGAAGCGGAAGTCGTACCCGGCGTAGCGATCGCCCTCGTAGAGCACTACCAGCCAGGTCTGTGGGTCAAACTCCAGGGGGTAAGCCTCGCGTTCGGCGGGCAGCCCGGCCTCGGTTTTACCCGGTGACAACACGCAGTAGGGCACCTGAAGAAACTCCTGCACCGTGGCCTTGGGCGCTTGCAGATCGGTTTCGAGCAGCTTTTTAATCTGGTTGCGCGAGACTACTGCCTTGGGCTGCTCCTGGCGAATACAGGTAAACGCCTCGGCCTCTTGCCCCTGCTCCTGGTTGAGATTGGGTGAAATCAGCAGGGCCGCCAGGGCCAGCATTGACCCGCCCGCTACGATTACCTGCCGGGGCTGAGGTCTGTCTGAGTGAGCACTAGCGGCGGGCCGCCGGGTCGGTCGATGGTGGGGGCCAGGCTGGGGGCGAACCGGGCGCGACGGCATCGCCTGGGGATTCACCGGTTGAGGACGCCCCGGCTGCGGCGGGCGCGACTGGGGCTGATAGTGGGCCGACACAGGGTAAGAAGAACGTTGAACCATGGCGTTGACCTTTGCTGTCTACCGTTTGGGATTAAGGGGGTGCCAAACTCTGCTGGGCGGCCAGAGTAGAGACTCTAGCCCCAACCAACGCTGCTCGAAGCACAACACCGCGTCGGTATGCTCGAGCGCAGCCCTAGACCAGGCGTGGGAGCCCTGGGACTAGAGGAAGATTAGCCGCCGGGGCGCTGCTCCAGCAGGGGGCAGCCAGGGCAGCGCAAGCGCGTAGGGAATTGATGAATTTAAGTATAGTACGAAAATACTATTTGATGAATAGATGGGCCAGCGGTTTTTTGTTACGGTTTGAAAAGGAACAGATTTGCCGCTGTCGCTTCCCTGGGCCGCCGTAGCCACGGCGGCAATGCCATGAACAGAACCATCGTCTGGTTTCGCCGCGACCTGCGGGTGTCGGATCACGAGCCGCTGCTGCGGGCGGCGGGGCGGGGGCTGGTGGTGCCCGTGTTTGTCTTCGATCGCGCCCTGCTGCACCACCCTGAGACCGGCGCGGCGCGGGTGGCCTTTTTGCTGGCGGCTCTGCACGCCCTGGAGGCCGACCTGCGAGCCCTGGGCGGGCGGCTGATCGTGCGATCGGGCGACCCGGTGCAGGTGTTGCCCGACCTGGTCAAAGCAACCGCCGCCGACGGCATCTACGCCCACACCGATGTTGAGCGCATCTACGGTCGAGTGCGCGATGCCCGCCTCAACCAGGTCCTCGCCCAGCGGGGCATGAAAATTCGCTGGTTTGAGCCCGCCGCCAGCGCCGCCGACCTGATTCCCTATCCCGACTACCGCGAGCTGTGGTATCGGGAGATGGGTCAGCCCCTGATGCCCACGCCCCAGCGGGTGCTGGTGCCGCCCGAGGTTCCCAGCGACCCGCTGCCCGCCTTGGACGCCCTGGGCCACCGGGCCGACGAAAAGCCGATTCCGGCGGCCAGCACCGCCGCTGCCCGCGCCCTGCTGCAAGGCTTCTTGACCGACAAGGCCGATCGCTACTACTGGCAGCTGTCGTACCCCAGCGCCGAGGCCACCACGGGCCTCAGTCCCCACATCAAGTTTGGCGTGATCTCGGTGCGAGAGTGCGTGCAGACCATCCGCAGCGCCCCCGACTTTGGCGACCATCGCCTGCGCCGCAGCCACCAGCAGCTGATTTCGCGCCTGCGCTGGGGCAACGGCTTTACCCAGCGGTTTCGCTATCTGCCGCAGCTAGAGCTGCGATCGCTCTACCGCACCTTTGACGACGACGGCTGGGCCTTTGACGCCGATCTCTACCGGGCCTGGCAGACCGGCCACACCGGCTTCCCGATTGTCGATGCCGCCGCCCGCTGTCTACAGGCCACCGGGGGTTACCTGGCGCTAAACTTTCGCACCCGCGCCATCTATGCCAGCTTTTTGAGCAATCTGGGGGGCCTCGACTGGCGCTATGGGGCGCTGCACTTTATGCGCCACCTGATCGACGGCGACTGCCCCATCGACCACTACCAGTGGGCCATGCAGTCGGGGGTGACCCACTGCGTCGATAAAACCTGGACGCGCATCTACAACCCTGGCCAGGTGGCGGTCGATCGCTGCGACCCCGAGGGCGAGTTTATCAAGCGCTGGGTGCCTGAGCTGGCGGATGTGCCCCCGGCTCAGCTCGGCAGCCCGCCGACTCTCTTGGGTTACCCCGCCCCCATTTTGAACTACAAGACCGCCCGCCAGCGCCGGGTCAAACAGCTCGAAGCTCAGCGGGGTCAGTTTCTCAACGCCAGCAATCTGCTGCCGTTTCTGGCGCAAATGCCCCAGGATCTAACCCCCTTTGGAGTTGATCTCTACGGCGGTGAGGTGGCCTGGGCTGAGAGGACGGTGGCCAATCTGTTCCCCGCCGCGCTGCCGTTGGCTGAGCTGGATGCTGCCCAGGCGGCGGCGCTGCGCACCTGGTTCGTGGCCCATGTCAATGTGGTGCCGCCTAAGGCGCGACGACGCCCACCCAAGCCCCCAACCGGCGATCCCAACATTCGCCAGCTCAGCCTGCTGGGGAACCTTGAATAATTGGTTTTGGCCAGGTGGTGAAGGGCGATCGCGGGTGGGATTAAATACCCCAGGCTTTCTTGAGCCCCTGGAGCCGATAGTAGGCGGCTTTGGGCCGATTTTCGCGGTTCAGCAGCCCGCCAAAGGGCCAGAAAACGGCCTGGTCTGACAGATCCCACCAGGAGACCGCTGCGATCGCCGGTTTGCTGTAGCCCAGGGTGTAGATCTGCTCGACCCAGTCGGCCTGCACCGCCTCGCTCCAGGGAGCGTGCCACATTCCCAGCGCCTCACCCATGATCGAAACCTCGTCGGTGCCCGTGCCAGAAGAACAGCCCATTTCGGTGATGTGAATGGGCTTGCCCAGCCCGACGAAGCGATCGAGCATGCGATCGATCTCGAACATATCTTGGTCGGGGTAGTAGAGCTGAAGGCCGATGATCTCAAAACCGATACCAGCCGCCAGGCAGGCTTTGAGGTAGCTGAGGGGGCTCTGCTGGGGCGGGCCGTAGATCGCCACATTGCGCGCCCAGAGGCAGCAGCTGTTGATCACGCGCTGCACGGCGGGGTAGCCTTCCTGGGCGGCCTCGCAGGCCATGCGGGTGAGGTCGAGAAACTGCTCTTGGTCGTAGCCCAACTCGTTGCCCCAGGGGACAATGTGGGCCTCGTTGATCACGTCGTAGGTAGGGATTTGGCTGCCATAACGCCGCGTGATCGCCACAATGCGCTGATGCAGGGCCGCTTTAACCTGTCCGTAGGGCAGGGGGCGCACCCAGTCAGGCACGCTGACCTCGTGAAACCAGGTGAGGGGATGACCTTTAGGGGCTATGCCCACCTGCTGCAACCAGGCTACCTGGGTATCGACTTCGGTGTAGTTGGGCTGGCCGCGCTCGGGTTCCATCGGCTGCCAGTAAAAGGGCACGGTGGCGGTGGTGAACAGGGCGGCAAAGTGGCGATCGTAGTCGGCCCCCAGGGTGGGGTGGGCAAAGGCGTTGCAGCCCAGTTTGAAATTTAGGCGGGGTGGGGTGCGGGCAATGCGCTGGCGGGCGCGGCTGAGGGCGGCTTCTTCTCCGGCCCACAGCCCTTCGGCCAGGGCGTTGTTCCATAGCAGAATTTGGGTTAGCAGGTCGGGGGCTTGGCTGGCCTGGGTGAGGTAGGCCTGGGCGCGACCGAGGCGATCGCGCACCCCCTGCGGTATGCCAAACCCCTGCCGCTGCCAGCGATCGCACGCCTGGCCCACTCGATAGAGGCGATCGCGCGCAAACGCCCCATTCACCACCAGCGGAAAATTGCTCGGCGCAAAGCCGCGCCCCTGGTTGTCGGCGTAGAGGGTGATGTCGCCAAAACCCTCTACGAGCAGCTGTAGGGCGATCGCGAAGGGAACGGACGGTGGTTGAGAGGTGAGAATGCCGTCTTCTACGGTGCGATCGGGGTGGGGAATGGGTTCATCGTTGAGAGCGAGAAAGTAGAGGCGGTTGAGTTCAAATCTGGGTAGGGGGTCGCCGTTGGGCAGGTAGACACGCAGAATCAGCGGCGGTGGGCTGGCGAGAAGTTGGCCCGAGACATGGCCTAGGCTTGAAGCTGCAAGGGCCGTGGTCGTGGTGTAGCGCAGAAAGGGGCGACGTTTCATCTACTGAATTACCTGACTCAAGCGCTTCAAGATTTGCAGGATTTCGTAGAGCTCGTGGTTAGAGGTCAATGCCGCAAACCCTCTCGAAACATTGTATTGTCCGCCAGGACTGGCTTCTAGCTTTACAAAGACTGAGTCATCCCCGTTGGTCATCAGCGCAAAGCGGGCTTTTTCAGGATCGGGAGCTGCCATTAAGTAGGTCAGGGTTTGGGGCAAGGCAGACCAAAGCGAAATCGCGGCCTTTTTTGACTCCAGGCTGGGTAAGTCGGTGCTCCATTCCCAAAAGAATGTTTCATTCTCTGTGCGGGTCAGTTGAAACCGCTGCTCGGCCTCTACCAAGGTTGTAATCGCCTCTGTAATAGCAACCGACATCGCTTTTACCCGCTACGATGCTTTTATTTTAAGGGCTTGTTGGCGATCGCCCTCTTTACGCAACAGTACCTCAGTGCCCGGCAGTATGAACTCGTGGGGAATGGTGAGGATTTGGTCTTCCCCGGCTGACTGTAGAGATACCTAACGTGGCGCTTGCATCAGACAATACCTGCTTCTAGTTTTGGGCACTAATCAGACGTTTACGTATACTCAGTACGACAAGAAAACTATGTGTGAGGCGTTCCCTTTATTAGCTTAGTTGTCTTGTACAGACTTGAAATCAATCCGAAAAATATCAAGACTCCCCAAACTCCCATCTTATGTATTCTATTTCTTCAAGCAAGACATCTGTAGAAGCCCAATTTACGAAGCCAGCAAAAATGCATCCTGATGAAGCACTGTAAACATAAACATGATAAACACCAGCAAAATTTTTAAAGTACTTCAGCCTTCCGCTTCGATCTTTGAATCTAATAGTTTCAATCACATCATTATTTGAATGAAGCTTGATGCCGATTTGCGACATTCCTGGCACCTTCTGTAAGAGACAAGCTATCCTACTGGAAAATTTGACTTGACTAGCAATTTGGTTGGAAACAGATTGTGAAACTTCAGGCAGTTTCCAATAGCTATTGTGGGCATCAACCGTACTTGCGACGAGAGCAACTTCTTGCTGATTGATCTTGCGGGCTGCGGTCTCCAGCAGATTTGCGTCCTTGCATACAAACTGATCGCGAAAGATGAGACTACTTTTATCACTTAAATTTAAGCTTGTGCTCAATGGATATGCAATTATGTCAGAGGCATGCACTATATTAAGCCACTTGATCTTTCCAGGGGTATAGTCTCGAATCTTTTGTTCAATATCTTTGGCCTCAATGCCCAGCATGGCATTAAAAAACAAAATCGGAGAACCCATTGTCGTGATACTAGAAAGCGATACCTGCCCAGGTTTGTCTTTTCCCTGTTTTGAAAGGATGTGTCGAATTACATGCGCTGGATCCTCATCTTTAAACTTGTCAGAGAAGAGGATGTCCCACAGAATAACAGTACCCAAAGAGTGGGCAATAATGTGAATCTCTTCTTCTTCCGGATGACTCTCCACAAACTTTAGAAGTTGATCCGCAATAAGCTGTCTAACTTCACGACCTTGCTTCTCATTCATGTAGGTGAACATATCACCAGCAAATTCTGAGATTAGCCCCTCTCTAAATTGCCTGTATCGGAATGCATCTTTGGCATTAACACCAGGGTTGCGTTTTTCAAGAGAATTTAGATCTTCATCAATGTGGTTCCAAATCTTGTTAAAGTCGTTCAGAACGTGACCCCAAAAGCTGGTGTAGAAATATGGCAGCTTTTGATCTATTTGATTAAATTCTTTCTTGATGCCATCAACAAGCAAACTAGAGTACTTTACATCTCTAGTCGCAACGCCATGAATAAAGAAAACCAGCATAATAATTTTTTGGTTAAAAACTATACTTTAATGTGTGATTTTGATTTTCAAGAGTAAAGTCAAGCTTCCTCTGTATTGCGTAGGAGTGACACATAAACTACTCCCAATGCTAACCTCTCCCAATTAGGTTGGTTCAGCGTCCAAATGATTCCCCCTGCTAAGGCTGCCCACCCGACTGGGCCTATTACCAAGGCGATCGCCTGACTCATTCCCATATAGACTGCAAACGGTAACGTCAGGCCCAAGGCATTCGTCAGCCCGCCCAGCACTGTGCTAGCCATCAAATAGACCCCAAACCCGCTCATCTTGGCTGCTGCCATTGCGCCACCACCCAGCAGCAATGCCTCTAAGCGAGGGTCATTGCTTTCTCGCTGCATTTCCATCACAACCTTTTGCTGCTGCTCGGGTGAGAGCTGGTCAAACATGGCGTGAAATAGCTTGGCCACCACCGCCGCTTCAATCTCGTGGGTAGGCAGCTCTTGCCACCGTCGCCCGGCCAGCAGCACTAACCAGTCAATCCCCACATGGTCAGCTACATCTGTAACCACCTGCTTCCATGACGACTGCCAGAACAGTTGCCCGATAGTGCCAGCCCGCAAATATTTGATGTGATCGCAGAGCGTATCTGGCTGGCTGCCAAACCCTGAACCCATAAGTTCACCCAGTTCATGGCGCTGCTCATCTGTTGCGGCCTGGACAATATCGTAGAACTCGCGCATGGTAAACCTGAAATTGCTGAGGGCTACTAATGCTTTCAGGTTGCCCTGGTGCGATCGGGATACATCTTCGCCTAGCTACACCACTCGATTTTCTTGCACACAGTGGGCGTACCAGTGGTAGCTGGCTTTGGGAATGCGCTGCTGGGTGGCGTAGTCGATGTAGGTGATGCCGAAGCGGCGATCGCGCCCGTAGGCCCACTCGAAGTTATCCATAAAGCTCCACACGAAATAGCCCATCAGCGGGTAGCCCTCCTGCACGACGCGGTGGGCCGATCGCAGATATTGCTGTAGGTACTGAATGCGATCGAGGTCGAGCACTTCCCCAGCGGGGGTGAGTTCGTCCTGGGCGGCGCAGCCGTTCTCGCTGATGAAGACGCGCAGCTCGGGGCGGTGGAGAGTATCGCTGAGGTGGCGCACGCCCCAGTAGAGGCTGTCGGGCAAGATATGCAGCCAGGGCATGTGCATGCGCGGGTAGCCCGACGGGAAGGGCAGCGTCTCAAAGCCCCGGTGGTTGTCAGCCGCCCGCACGTAGACCCCGGTGTAGACATTGAAGCCGAGGGAATCGAGGGGCTGATGAATGGTGGCCAGGTCGCCGGGCAGAATGTCGGGGGCATTTTCGCCGAGGTCGGCCAGCAGTTGGGGATGGTACTCGCCGGTCAGCGCCGGGTAGAGAATGCCGCCGTTGGTGCCCGTCAGCGGCAGGGCGGCCTGGGCGGCAGCGATATCCGCTGGCGTGTCGGTGAGGGGAACGGTAGCGAGGAAGTTATCCACCAGGGCCACCTGGCAGGGCTGGGGCGAACTGGCGCGGATGGCCTGACAGCCCAGGCCGTGGGCCAGCAGGGCATGGTGGGAGGTCTGCCACACTTCCTTAGCGGTTTTAACCACCGTGCCGGGGGCCATTTCGGGGGCGTGGCCGATGCCGTAGCCGATGTGGGTAAAGCAGAAAATTTCGTTGAGGGTCATCCAGTGGGTGACGCGATCGCCCAGCTTTTTCACCACTACTGCCGCGTAGTCGGCGTAGTCTTGGGCCATCTGGCGGCTGCGCCACGAGCCATACTCGTCTTCGAGGGTCTGGGGGCTATCCCAATGAAACAGGGTGGCGTGGGGGGTAATGCCAAACTCCAGCAGGGTATCGACCAGCTCGCTGTAGAAGGCCAGCCCGGCGTCATTCACCGCGCCGCGCCCCTGGGGCAGAATGCGGGGCCAGGAGATGCTGAAGCGGTAGTGGCGCACCCCCAGCCCCGCCATCAGGGCAACGTCGTCGCGGAAGCGGTGGTAATGGTCGCAGGCGATCGCCCCGGTGTCGCCGTGCAGCACTCGGCCTGGGGTCTGGCTAAACACATCCCACACGCTGACCCCACGGGCATCGGCTGCCCCCTCAATCTGGTACGACGCGGTGGCGACCCCCCACTGAAACCCCGCCGGAAATGCGTAGACCATCGCTCGTCCTCCAGTGCGTCTGTGTGCCACAGTACTCAACGGAGGGCTGCTTTGCAAAGCCCACGGACAGCTAGCTTTTTCAAATAAAAGATGGGTTGCGCTCTAGTGAACTGACAAGCTAAAGATGACGGGGCAGTGGGGTATACGGTTCACGGTTTCAGGTTCGAGGCGAGCCGTAGACCGCATACCTGTTTACCCGGAGCATGTCTTGTTCAAACTGACTGCAACTGTCAACAGCCCGATCGCAAAAAACGCAGACCAGCACAAAGTCTGATCTGCGTTTGAGCTATTGTGCCTGAGGCAGTCGTCAGGCCGCCTGGGGCGCTTGCAGCAACGCCTGAATCGCGGTTTTTTCTAGCAGACCGGCCAGAGAGCCATCGTTACCGATTACCGCCAGCGCCTGAATCTTGCGGACTTCGAGGGTCTTAATCACCTCCATCAGCGGCTGCTCGGCACCTACGGTCACAATGTCACCAGCCGACTCCATGACGGCGGCAACGGGGGTGCTATCCCACTGCTCGCGGGGCACTTGCTTGAGGGCATCGACGAGCACTGTGCCCACCAGCAGCCCCGTTTCGTCAGCCACCAAGAACTTGCGCCAGGCTGAGGGCGCAGCCAATAGGGCATTGTCTGCAAACTCGCGCAAAGAGGTGTGAGCCTCCACAACCGGGCTATCCTGCGCCATGGCATCGGCGGCGGTGAGGCCGGTGAGGCGGCCCTGTACCTCGCCGTACTGAGCGGTGCGGTTGGCGTTTTGCAGCAGAAAGAGGCCGATGAGCAGCGTCCAAACACTGCCGACGGGGCTCAGACCCAGCACCGAGCCCACACCAAAGGCGATCGCCGTCCAGCCAATGATCTGACCCACCCGACTGGCAAACACCAGGCCCTTGTAGGGCTGCCCGGTAATTTTCCACACCAGAGACTTCAGCACATTGCCGCCGTCCAGGGGCAAACCGGGGATCAGGTTAAAGGCCCCCAGCGCCAGGTTGATGTAGGCCAGCAGCGTGACAATGCCTGCGATCGGGCCAGACAGGGGCAGCGCTAGCCCGGCGATGGAGAACAGACCGAAAAGAGCAAAGCTGACCAGGGGGCCTGCGATCGCCACCCAAAACGCCCCCTTCGGCGTCTCAGACTCTTTCTCTAGAGCCGCCAGGCCGCCAAACAAAAACAGCGTAATCGAGTTGACGCCAATGCCCTGCCGCATCGCCGCAAAACTGTGCCCCAGCTCGTGGGCCAGCACCGAGGCAAACAGCATCAGCGCCGCCCCTAACCCCAGCACCCAGGGCAACGCCCCAGCCAGGTAGGGAAATGCCGCTGCCAGCCCGCTGCCGTACTGCCACGTCACCAGGGCCAGCACCAAAAACCAAGACACATTTACATAAAAGGGAATACCAAACAAATTCCCTACCCGTAAGTTGCCGTTCATAGGGCACCTCGTAATCAAAACCTGAGGATAGGGACGTAAATCTTGCGACGCATTCCCTATCCAACAACCCTATTGTAACGAACTGTTAATCAGCCTCTCATCCGTCAAAGGTGGTGGGAACCGAAGGGACGAGGGCGGGTTGGCGTAGGGGAGAGAAGAAGTTTTGAGTTTTGAATTTTGAGTTTTGAATTGTTGCTAGGGGCACCAGCTGAAACTGAGCAGTTTTTTAAGCCCAGATGCCTATAAGTAGATTGCCGTAAGTAGAATGACCAGATGTAGGTTGCGGCTGAGGAACGTTGGCGAAGCCTTGCCAAAGGCAATAAACCAACATCCGCATAGGTTACGCTTCGCTAACCCATCCTACAAACACCTGTGGCAATCTACTAAGCAACCCGAATTGATTCATAGAGATAGTCCGTGCATCTTGCCCTTGCAGGCGAAACGCACCTCCTAGGAATGTTCACGTTTCACGCAGAGCCGCTAGACCCCACCAACTCAAAACTCAACCTTCAAAACTTAAAACTCTCCCCCTCACCCCATTACCCCCCCGGCGCGTAGGCCAATACCTCCCTACCGATCGCCACATAGTCCTGCCAGCCCAGCTCGGCTTTGGGGTCTTTGACGTCGTAGACCGCCGTACCGGCCAGGGCCGCCTTTTGAAAGACAGCGTAGCGGCGAATGCCGCCTTGCAGCAGCGGTAGCCCGGTGGCGGTGAGCATTTCTCTGACCTCAGCTCCCGCTCGGCTGGGGTAGGGCGGAATCATCGTCAGCAGAATGCGGTAGGGGGCAATAGGCAAGGGGGCCAGGTGCTGCACCATCAGGGCCAGGGCATCGAGGGCCAAAATGTCGGGGGTGGTGGGCAGAATCAGCAGATCGCAGGCGGAGGCCAGCAGGGCCAGGTCGTCGGCCACGGGGCGGGCCTGGGTATCGATCACCACGTGGCCGTGGGGAGTGGGCACGGCGCTCGCCTGCCACTGATCGACCACCAGAAACGGCAGTTCGCCTCGGCTAGCCCAGGCCAGGGCCGACTGGTTGGGGTCGGCATCGATCAGCAGAGTTTCGGCATAGCCCTGCAAAAAGGCCGCCAGGTGAATGGCGGTGGTGGTTTTGCCCACGCCTCCTTTAAAGCTGGCTACGGTCACAATCATAGGGTCATGGCAGAAACGCCCTGGCTCAGCTATCGGGAGGCCACCAGCACCACGCCCCCCACAATCAACCCCAAACCTACCAGGCGTCCTACCGAGAGCGCCTCTTTAAACACCACCACCCCAATTACCACCGAGGCCAGGTAGATCATCGCTGCCGCCGGAGCCGCCACGCTGAGATCGACCCGCGTCAGCACCAAGATGTAGAGAATCGCCCCCACACCGTAGGCCATCAGCCCCGCCAGTAGAGCGGGTGTTGTGGCAATGCTCAGAACAAGGCCGAGGGCGTTGGCCCCGGTGACCTGCCCCAGCTGCAGCGCCCCCATTTTGAGAAATAGCTGCCCCAGGGCGCTGGCCAGCACCGCCACAAACAGCAGAGAAAATTCCTGAATGGTCACAAGGCGCGTCCTCAGAGCAAACAAAAGCCAGGCTCAACCCTAGGTCTAGAGGCGTATATTAACCAACTTTTAGGGTCAGGGGAAATCACCTCGCGGCCAAGCCTGTTTCTCCAAGCTACGATGTTAGACACTGCATAACCCCCAAATTATGACCGGTAAAACCTTACTGGTAGGGCTGCGTGCCGACCAGTTTCGCCATCCCCTCGATCTTGAAGCTACCCGCGCCCTCAAGCAGCTGCCGGGGCTAGACGTAGTGGTGCGTATGGCTCTAGCTCCCCTGGCGGAGCGGTTTTTTCACCTCGACCATCTAGCCTCTAGCCTGCGGGTTAGCGATCGCCAGCTGCCCGACCTGCACCAGTCCCTGGTCGAGGCCTGCCGCATTCTCGACTTAGAGGTGCCCCAGCTCTACGTGCGCCAAAACCCGGTGCCCAACGCCTACACCTTTGCCATGCGCGGCGAGCAGCCCTTTATCGTCATCCACACGGCGCTGCTAGAGCTGCTGACCCCAGAGGAAACCCAGGCGGTAATCGCCCACGAACTGGGCCACCTGAAGTGTGAGCACAGCGTCTACCTCACCCTGGCCAATCTCATTACCCTGGCCGCCAGCCAGCTGCCCATGGGCGAGGTGCTGGCCCAAAGTCTGCAAAACCAGCTGATGGAGTGGGTGCGCTGTGCAGAGTTTACCTGCGATCGCGCCGCCCTGCTGGTCGCCCAAGACCCCCGCGTTGTCGCCTCACTGCTGATGAAGCTCTGCGGCGGTTCCCCATCACTCATTGACCAGCTCAACGTCGATGCCTTTATCGACCAGGCCCGCGCCTACGACAGCCTCAGCGACGATGCCCTCGGCGAGGCCCTCAAGCAGGTACGCACCCAGGGACTCACCCACCCGGTGCCAGTGCTGCGCGCCAGGGAAATTGACCGCTGGGCCAGCACCCAAGACTACTTTGCTCTGGTGAAAAACCGGCCAGACCAGTATAATGGGGGTTCAACCAAGGGCGAATGGCGGAATTGGTAGACGCACCACACTCAAAATGTGGCGACTTCGGTTGTGCGAGTTCGAGTCTCGCTTCGCCCATAGCTATAGATGCAGCCAGTCTGGCTGGCTAGGACAGTTTTCCTATAAACGTTTGTACGTTCAAACGTTTCCAAAGCTTCTGAGTGTCCTAACCCCGGTGGCCATGGCTATAGCCTCAGTTTTTGGGCAACGCCTCAACCGTCCTCAAATACGCCTTTAAAAAATTCAACGGTGTCTTTGAGCGCGGCGACAAAGCTGTCGATCTCGGCTTTGGTGTTGTAAAAGTACAAACTGGCCCGGGCGGTGGAGTCAGTGCCCAAGACCCGGTGCAGGGGCTGGGTGCAGTGGTGGCCCGAGCGAATGGCAATCCCCGACTGGTCGAGCAGGGTTGAGAGATCCTGGGCGTGGACGCCAGCCACGGTGAAGGTGACTAGGGCGGCATGGCCGCTGCCGTCGGCTTCGGGGGCCGGGCCGTAGAGGGTGACTTCAGGCACCGTCTGCATCTGCTGGTACAGGTAGGCGGTCAGCTCGTGCTCGTAGGCCGCGATGTTCTCCATGCCGATGGCAGAGAGGTAATCTACGGCGGCTCCGAGGGCGATCGCCTCGGCAATGGCCGGAGTGCCCGCCTCAAACTTGTGGGGCAGCTCGGCATAGGTGGAATGGTCAAGAAACACATCGGCAATCATCTCGCCGCCGCCCATGAAGGGGGGCATGGCCTGGAGCACCTCCAGCTTGCCGTAGAGAAAGCCGATACCCGTGGGGGCGCACATCTTGTGGCCCGACGCCACAAACCAGTCGCAGCCCAGGGCGGGCAGATTCAGCGGCATGTGGGGCGCGCTCTGGCAGCCATCGATCAGCACCTTGGCCCCGTGGCGGTGGGCAATTTCAACAATCTCCTCCACCGGGTTGACGCAGCCCAGGGTGTTTGACACGTGGTTGACCGCGACCAGTCTGGTTCTGTCGCTAATCAGGTCTTCGTACTGCTTCAAATCAAAGGATTGCTCGGCGTTCAGCCCCACAAACTTGAGCACCGCCCCGGTGCGCTGGGCCACCAGCTGCCAGGGCACCAGGTTGCTGTGGTGCTCCATCACCGAGAGAATGATCTCGTCGCCCGCTTGTAGGGTGGTCATGCCCCAGGCGTAGGCCACCAGGTTGATCGCTTCGCTGGCGTTGCGGGTAAAAACAATCTCGTCGCGGCTGGTGGCCTTGACGAAGGCCGCAACTTTGTCTCGGGCAAGCTCATAGGACTCAGTGGCGCGAGAACTCAGGGCATGCACCCCCCGGTGCACGTTGGCGTTGTCGCTCTGGTAGTAGTGCTGTAAGGCATCTAGCACCGCCTTGGGCTTTTGGGAGGTGGCGGCATTGTCGAGGTACACCAGCGGGTGCCCGTTCACCTCCTGGTGGAGAATCGGGAAGTCGGCGCGGGTGCGAGCGGCGAGGGTGAGATCCTGGGCGACTGTCATGGGGGTGGGGGGTAGGGGGTAGGGGGTGGGGGGGGGGGGGTGATGGGGTATGCCACGTCCCCTCCTGGGAGGGGTGCCCGGAGGGCGGGGTGGGTTCGGAGTCTGGGCGAACCCACCCCTACCCCTCCCAGGAGGGGATCTGGAGGCCTAGGCCCATTGGGAAATGTGGGCGGCGAGGCGCGATCGCAATGTTTCTACCTCTATTGTCTCTAAAATTTCCATGGCAAACGCATAGATCAGCAAGCGCTGGGCGGCGGCGGCGCTGATGCCTCGACTTTGCAGATAAAAAATCTCGTCGGCCTGGAGCTGGCTGACGGTGGCCCCGTGGGCGCACTTGACATTGTCGGCCACGATCTCGAGCTGGGGTTTGGTGTCGATCCGGGCCTGGTCAGACAGCAGCAGGTTGCGGTTGAGCTGACTGGCATTGGTGAGCTGGGCCTGCTGGGCTACGGCCATGCGCCCGTTGAAGACGCTGTGGGCGCGGCCATCGGCGATCGCCTTGTGCTCCTGTTCCACAGTGCCGTGGGGGTGGCTGAGGGCCACCAGGCTGTGGGTATCGGCCAGCTGGGTGCCGGTGATGGCGGCAAGGCCGTAGAGGCGGGTGGTGGTCTGTTCGCCGGTCTGATATGCCTCCCAGTGGTGGCGGGCCAGCCTGCCGCCAAAGTCGACGGCGGTGCCGACGTACTGGCTGTCGCGGGCCTGGGTGACGGCGGTTTTGCCGATGTGGACGGTGCCTTTGCCCTCCCGCTGGATGCGGCAGTGGGTGACCTGGGCGCTGGCCTCGACAAAAAATTCGGTGACGGCGTTGGTGAGCTGGTCGGCCTCGCTGTAGCCCCAGAAGTCTTCAATCAGCCTCAGGGCGCTGCCGGATTCGGCCACAACGAGGCAGCGGGGTTGGGCGATTAGCGGAGTATCCCCAGCCTGAGACACATAGATCACCTGAACCGGGGTCTCCACCGCAACGTTGCGCGGCACCCAAACCACTACCGCATCCGCAAAGCCGACGGTGTTGAGGGCGGTGAAGGTCTCGTGGCCGCCGCTGGCCTGGGCCAGGTAGGGGGCCAGCTTCTCCGCCAGTTCAGGGTTTGCGGCCAGGGAACCGGCGATCGCCCCCTCGGGCAAGTTCTCCAATCGGGACAGCTCGGCGCTGACCCGCCCATTCACCACCACCAGTTGAGCCCCGGCGGTCTCGGGCAGGCGCAGGTCGGTAAGATTAGATTCCTCGACGGTGCCCACCTCCGTCGGGGCAAACTCTACCGCCAGCAGCGAGGACAGGTCGGTGAAGCGCCAGTCCTCCTGGCGGGTGGAGGGCCAGGTCTGCTCGTTGAGGAAGGAGAGGGCGCGATCGCGCACCTCCGCCAGCCCCAGTTCCTCCGGCACCACCCGCCGCACCCGCTGGGCCAGCTCCCTCAGGTAGGCATCCCGCCGATCTACCGTGGCCAATACGCTCACCTCAGATACCGCACTCATTGCGCCGTCGCCCCCGCCCGAAATTCCGCTAGCACGCCCTCGTAGCCCTCGCTCTCCAGCCGCTGGGCCAGGTCTTTGCCGCCCGTGGTCAGAATGCGACCCTCGGCCATCACATGCACGTAGTCGGGCACAATGTAGTTCAGCAGCCGCTGGTAGTGGGTGATCAGCACTACGGCGTTGTCGGGGTTGCTGAGCTGATTGACCCCGCCCGCTACGGTCTTGAGCGCGTCGATATCCAGCCCCGAGTCGGTCTCATCGAGAATGCTCAGCACCGGCTCCAGCAGCGCCATCTGCAAGATCTCGTTGCGCTTCTTCTCGCCCCCCGAGAAGCCCTCATTGACGCTGCGATCGAGGAAGGAGGCGTCCATTTTCACGACTTCTAGCTTTTCTTCGATCAGGTCGTCGAAGTCGAATACGTCGATCTCATCGTCGCCCCGAGCTTTGCGGTGGGCATTGTAGGCCACCCGCAAAAAGTCGCGGTTGCTGACGCCTGGGATCTCCAGCGGATATTGGAAAGCCAGGAAGATACCGGAGGTGGCGCGATCGTGGGGCTCCAGCTCCAGAATATCCTGTCCCTTGAAGGCGATCTCGCCGCCCGTCACCTCATAGTCGGGGTGCCCCGCTAGCACCTTCGAGAAAGTGCTCTTGCCTGAGCCGTTCAGGCCCATGATGGTGTGGATCTCCCCGGCCCGCACCTCCAGGTTCAGACCCTTGAGAATCTCGGTGCCGTCTACGCTGGCCCGCAGATCGCGCACCGAAAGAATAATCTCGCTGTTGTCGTTAATCATGCCTCTCCTATAGAGTGGGCACCGCCCACCATGCTCCTAACTGCGCTTGAACTGTGGCCTTTGGCTCGTCCATCTCCCCGACCGGGAGGGGTGTCTACGAAAATTTTGGATTTGTGATTTTGGATTTTCGCCTGCGTAGGGTGGGCACTGCCCACCATCCCTTCAGGCTCAAACCGTTTTCTCTGGGACTATGTCTTAAACCGTTGGCATTCTCACATGTCGCACCGTATCAGTAGGAAAAATTCTCTCGATCAAGTCTTCGTAGGGTGGGCACTGCCCACCCTACCGGAGCTTCCGGCTCCCCTCTCCCCTAGGGAGAGGGGCTGGGGCTGAGGGCCACACGAGAATTCCGGTGAAAACGGTGCATCGCTTCGCGGATGCACCCTACGGGGTTGCCCGCCATCCACCCACCTACCCATCCACCCACCTACCCACCTACCCATCTACCCGACGCTGTTCTCCAGCTTCAGGGCCAGCAGCTTGTCCGCCTCGGCGGCAAACTCCATCGGCAGCTTGTTGAACACATCGCGACAGAAGCCGCTGATGATCATCGACACCGCATCCTCGGGCGAAATGCCCCGCTGAGCAAAGTAGAACAGCTGGTCTTCGCCAATCTTGGAGGTCGAGGCCTCGTGCTCTACCTGGGCGGTGCTGTTCTGCACCTGAATGTAGGGGAACGTGTTAGCGCTGGAGGTGTCGCCGATCAGCATCGAGTCGCACTGGGAGTAGTTGCGCGCCCCAGTGGCCTTTGGCCCGATCTTCACCAAGCCCCGGTAGCTGTTTTTCGACTTCGCCGCCGAAATGCCCTTAGAGATGATGGTGCTGCGGGTGTTTTTGCCCACGTGCACCATCTTGGTGCCGGTGTCGGCCTGCTGCATGTTGTTGGTCAGCGCCACCGAGTAGAACTCGCCCACGGAGTTATCGCCCACCAGCACGCAGCTGGGGTACTTCCAGGTGATGGCCGAACCCGTTTCCACCTGAGTCCAGGAGATTTTGGAGTTTTTGCCCGCGCAGAGGCCGCGCTTGGTGACGAAGTTGTAGATGCCGCCTTTGCCCTCGGCGTCGCCCGCGTACCAATTTTGTACGGTGGAGTAGTTGATGGTGGCGTTGTCTAAGGCCACCAGTTCCACAATGGCGGCATGGAGCTGGTTACTGTCGTACATGGGGGCGGTGCAGCCCTCCAGGTAGGTGACCGAGCTGCCCGATTCTGCCACAATCAGCGTGCGCTCAAACTGGCCCGACTCGCCGTTATTGATGCGGAAGTAGGTGGACAGATCCATCGGACACTGGGTGTCTTTGGGAATGTAGACAAACGACCCGTCGCTAAACACCGCCGAGTTCAGCGCCGCAAAGTAGTTGTCGCCGATGGGCACCACCGTGCCCAGGTATTTCTCCACCAGGTCGGGGTGCTCTTGCAGCGCCTCGGAGATGGAGCAGAAGATGACGCCTGACTCTGCCAGCTTTTCTTTGTAGGTAGTCGCGATCGAGACGCTGTCGAAGATGGCGTCTACCGCCACGTTGGCCAGTCGCTTTTGCTCCGAGAGGGGAATGCCCAGCTTCTCGAAGGTTTCGAGCATCGTCGGATCGACTTCATCCAGGCTGCCCAGCTTTTTGGGCTGGGTCTTGGGGGCCGAGTAGTAGACGATGTTTTGATAGTCGATGGGGGGGTATTTAACGTTGGGCCAGACGGGCTCTGCCATGGTCAGCCACTTGCGGTAGGCCTTCAGCCGAAACTCCAGCATGAAGGCGGGCTCGTTCTTTTTGGCTGAGATCATCCGCACCACGTCTTCGCTGAGGCCGCGGGGGATGGTGTCGGCCTCGATCGCAGTGGTGAAGCCGTACTTATAGGGTTGGCTGACGAGGGTTTGAACAGAAGCTGTCATGGCGCGACTCTAGAACGGGCAAAGGGGAACGGGCTAGAAAGCAGAGCTGGTGCGGGCAAGAACCTGAGGCCCAGCACCTAAAACCTGCCTAGAACTTGTTGGTCTCGGCGCGAATGGTGTCGAAGGTGATGTCTTGCTGCTCGCCTGCGAAGGGGTTGTCGGGGGTGAGAAAGAGCATGCAGTGGCACTCTTTGCGCTCCTGCATGGGAATACAGGGGCAGTTCCAGTAGATGGCCTTGACTTCGGCCTCTTTGTCTTCGTAATGGCGACAGGGGCAGAGGGGCGAGCCGAAGTCATCCTTGTGCTTGGCTAAACCCTCAAGCACCACCGCCGTCACGCCTGGGTCGGAGCAGAAGTAGGTGCCGGTGCGCTTGGCATAGCTCTGGGCAAAGCTGCGCATCAGCTCTAGGTTTTTGTCGGTGGCCTGGGTGGTTTTGGTGTCAGTCATTGCAGAGGGGATAGCTACACAGCCCAATAATTTTATACAATTAAGCAACACTTACGTTGTCTAACTATCTTCAGGGTAGTTTAGCAACACGAAAGTTGTCAAAGTAGATTTGTCTATCCAGGTGGGGATATCCAACCCGCTGGTGGAAGGGGTCTGCAAGACAACCGATGAACGTACTTTTTGACGGCTAGGTGGGCCAACGCCATGACCTCTGTGCAGCAACCCTCTACAAAAGACGACATTTTGACCTACCTGCTCAGGCAGGGGGAAGCGACGGCCCACGATCTGGCGGAGCACTTTGAGGTCAGTGCCCAGGCCATTCGCCGCCATCTAAAAGATTTAGAAACCGAGGAGCTGATCGAGCACCGGGCGGTGCAGGAGGGCATGGGGCGACCCAACCACCTGTACCAGGTGAGCGCTAAGGGGCGCGATCGCTTTCCCCACAAGTACGACGAGTTTGCCCTGTCGCTGCTCGACACCCTGGCCGAAACCGTGGGCAAAGACCAGGTGGGCACCCTGCTGCGCAAGCAGTGGGAGCGCAAGGCGCTGGAATACCGCGACCAGGTGGGCACAGGCAGTCTGGCTGAGCGGGTGGCTCGACTGGTACAAATTCGCAAGGCCGAAGGCTACATGTCGGAATGGCACGCGGTCAACGACGGCGATGTGCGGCAGGCGGGCACTGGCTACGTGATTACCGAGTACAACTGCGCCATTTCCCACATTGCCGAGTCGTTTCCGAGCATCTGCGGCAATGAGCTGGAGATGTTTCAAATCGCCCTGGGCGACTGCACGGTGGAGCGCACCCACTGGCTGGTGCAGGGCGAGCACCGCTGCGGGTATCTGGTGCAGGGGTGAGAGGGGGTTTTGGGTGTCGGGTCTTGGGTATACGGTGCACGGTGCACGGTGCGAGGCCGAACCGCAAACCGCTTAACCGCTGACCGTTCACCGTGTATCCCCCATCCCCCTCTCAGGAAAAATTTAGGCGGTGTTGGTAGGGTGTTGCTTAAACAAATTCTCTGAGCAAGGGACACTACCAATGGTTGAAAGTACGCTCACCTGGGCGCTGCTGGCGGGTTATGGCGGGTTGTTGTTTTATTTGGTGCGCCAAACCACGCCCGATAAGGTGACGCCGCCGGAGTTTTTTGAGGGCCAGTCGAGCACCGGGCAGGCACCGGGACTGTGGCTGCTGGTGGCCAGCGCGGCGATCTCGTGGATTTTTGCGAAATCCATCGACAATGCGGCCAGCCTGGGGCAGACCTTTGGGGTGCTGGGGGGCATCGGCTACGCGATCTACTACCTGAGCTTTGTGACGGCGGCGATCGCCCTCTACTACATCCGCACGCGGGGCGGCTTTCGTTCAATACCCGAATTTTTGGTGAGCAAGTACGGCCGGGTGTGTTCGCGGCTGTTTTTGCTGGCGATCGCCATTCGCCTGCTCAACGAGGTGTGGTCAAACACCAAAGTCTTCTCGCTCTACTTTGGCCCCGAGGGCAGCGCGGGCTACTGGGTGGCAGCGGCGATCGTCACCCTGTTCACCGTGTATTACACCCTGCTGGGGGGCCTGCGCAGCAGTCTGCTCACCGACGGGGCGCAGATGGTGCTGGCCGCTGTGCTGCTGGTGGTCATTCTCGCCACCGTTGGCCCTGGGCTGGCCCGCGAGGGGCTGCCGGTGGTTGACGCCGACACCCGCAGCGGGGCGATCACCTTCTGCGGTCTGGCCCTGGTGCAGGTGTTCAGCTACCCCTTCCACGACCCGGTGATGACCGATCGCGCTTTTATCACCGGGCCGCGCACCATGGTTAAGGGGTTTATCTGGGCGGGGTTGCTCAGCGGCGGGTTTATTTTTCTGTTTAGCTTTGTGGGGTTGTACGCTCGCACCCTGGGACTGGAGGGTTCCCCCAGCCTGACGGTGCCCGCCCTGTTTGGCCTGCCCATGCTGCTGGTGTTTAACGCCATCATGCTGACCAGCGCTGGCTCCACCCTAGACTCGACTTTCTCCAGCACCGCCAAGGTGGGCGCACGCGACTGGTTTCACCGCAAGGGTGCCCCCACCGAGGGCCAGGCCCGCCTGGGCCGCTGGTGGATCATTGCGATCGCCATCCTCGGCAATGTGCCCCTGCTGAGCATCTACATGGGCGATCGCATTGGCCCCGCGATCATTCTCGCCACCACCATCAGCGGCACCATGGTGATGGGGCTGGCTCCGATCTTTCTGCTGGCGTTTTTGCCCAGGGCTGGGGCGCTCAGCTTTCACCTCGCCTTTTGGCCAGGGCTGGTGTTTGGCGTGCTGCGGGTGGCCGAAAACGTCATCGGTGCTACCCTCTTCCCGACCTGGATGAGTCTGGGGACTGGCCGCTATGCCGTCGATCTGGGGGTAAATATCTACGGCCTGCTGCTGTGCACGGCGGGCTATCTGCTGGGGGCCTGGCTGGGCAGCCTCCGGGCCAAGACATCCAAAGCGCTGCCCGAAGCGTAGATCTATCACACCTCTCTCCAGGAAACGGCGGCGGCCAGGTACCTCTGGCCGCCGCTTTTGTCTGTTGGGCAAAATTTTGTTGCCCTCAGCCGGGTCTGATGCTAAATTCGCCCAGGCTACCCCCGGCTGGGCTAGGCCAACGCCGTCTGCCCCTGCGTAAGCTGCCGGTTGAGAAGCGGGGATATGGGAGTCGAATTCGGTATGTACAGTGCAGTATAGATACAGTTGCCCTATGGGAATCTCGCCCCACCATGCTCGATCAATCGCTTCAGTTTCTCACCCCCGACGAGTCGGCAGAGGTCGATAAAGCCCTGCTGACCTCCCCCGAGAAATTTCTCGCCCGGCTGACCATCTCCACCGCCAAGCTGCTGAAGGCGATCGCCGCCGATACCGGCACCCCCATCGAAGCCCTGACAGCGGTGCAGATCGTGCAGTGGTTTGAGAAAGACGCCAAACTCAAGCGCGAGCAGGGGGTGAACGCGTCAGTGCTGAAGTGGGACTCGGAGGATTTGGGGGAGTAGGGGAGGGTAAGTTTTGAGTTTTGAGTTTTGAGTTGATGGTTGAGTAGTGAACTGAGAACTTAAAATTCAAAACTCCTCCCCACTCCCCACCCTCCCCACTCCCCTGCCCGATCGCCGCTGACTTTCTGTAAACTGGGAGAGACCATCGCACACCACAGATTTAAGGAAGCAGCACATCATGGGGTTATTTGATCGCGTTAGCCGAGTGGTTCGCTCTAACCTAAATGCGGCGGTGAGTTCGGCGGAAAATCCTGAGAAAATCCTGGATCAGGCCATTATCGATATGCAGGAAGACCTGGTGCAGATGCGCCAGGCGGTGGCGGGGGCGATCGCCAGCCAGAAGCGGGTGCAGCAGCAGTACGAGCGCGCCAGCAGCGAAGCCAACACCTGGCAGCAGCGGGCTCAGCTGGCCCTGCAGAAGGGCGACGAAGACCTGGCCAAGCAGGCCCTGCTGCGCAAGAAAACCCAGGCCGAAACCGCCGTGGCGCTGAAAACTCAGCTCGACTCTCAGAGTGCTATCGTTGACAAGCTCAAGCGCGACCTGATTGGGCTGGAGAGCAAGCTGTCGGAGGCCAAGACCAAAAAAGACATGCTCAAGGCGCGCGCCAGTGCCGCCAGGGCCAACGAGCAGCTGCAAAGCACCACCAGTAGCCTCAACACCACCAGCGCCATGGCCGCCTTTGAGCGCATGGAAGAAAAAGTGCTGCAAATGGAGGCCAAATCCCAGGCGGCGGCTGAGCTGGCCGGAGCCGACCTGGAGAGCCAGTTTGCCAGCCTGGAAGCCGGGGGCGATGTGGATCTGGAGCTGGCGGCCATGAAGGCGCAAATGCTGGGCGGCACTGCCGACCAGGGCCAGCTGCCCGCCGCCGAAACCCCCATCCCCGCCACCGAGTCGGCGGCGGTAGACGCCGAGCTGGAAGAGCTCCGATCGCAGATCGACCAGCTCGACTAGACTCGACGCCTGCGGTTTTGGGGTTTGGGTGCTCGCTGCGGCCCCGAACCCAAAGCTTCGCCTCTAATTTTCCTGGCTCTTCGAGAGCATGTGATCGACACTGACGGCGCGATCGCGGCCATGGTTTTTTGCCCAATACAGGGCTTTGTCGGCCAGGGTGACCAGGGTGTGGGGCGTTTCGCCGTGGTGGGGAAAACTGGCTACCCCCAGGGAAATGGTCAGCGGCGGGAGCATTTGGTCGTTAAACGAATTGGTGATGTACTTAACCGCGCGGCGAATTTTCTCGGCCCGCTTCAGGGCCACGTGGGGAGGAGTGTCGAGCAGCACCATACAAAACTCTTCCCCGCCGTAGCGGCAGACAATGTCCTGGGCGCGCACGTGGCCCCGCAGCAGCATGCCCATGTTCTTGAGCACCGCATCGCCCGCCTGGTGGCCGTAGGTGTCGTTGACCAATTTGAAGTGGTCAATATCGATCAAAATAATACTGACATTCTGCGATCGGTTGGCGGCATTGCACAGATTGTTGAGCACCGTCTCGGCGTGGCGACGGTTGAGCAACCCCGTCAGCGGATCTTTGAGGGCCTGATCTTGCAGGTCTTCGAGCAGCAGCAGCCGCTGCATAACAAACAAAATTTGCTCAGACAGCTTTTTCAACAGCGCTGTCTGCACCGGGTTAAGCGGTTCTGACTTGCTCTGCACCAGCTGCACAATACAGGTGGTCTGGTTGATCATCCCCAGCACAATGCATTTAGAGGTCTGGGTCAGGCAGTGCTCCACCTGACACTGATGGCACTCATGGCCAACCGTTGGCTGCTGACCCGAAAGCTGAACGTGGGGATAGCAGCACTGCTGTTCGATCACCGCCAGGGGGCTATGGTCGCCCCACTCGGTGAGCACCGTCAATGTCTCCGGGGCTGCCGAGAACAATACCAGGCGACCCGACTCGTGGGGAAAAAAGTGGGGCAGATAGGTGGCCAATAGCTGCCCCAGCTGTCTGTAGGTCAGGCAGGCCTGTAGCTGCGCTACCATGTCAACCAGGCGAGGTTGACCCTGGTGCAGGCGATCGCGGATCGGGCCAGCAGGGCTCAGCGCCACTACCCGCGACAGGTAGTCGATACTGCGGGGCGGAGCGATGGGCGGTGGTACTGGTTCGACTGTCGGGCGCAGGGGCGGCCTTGGCTGGGCCAGCGTCAGGCACAGCAGCAGTTGTTGAGCAAGATACTGAAGGGTCTTAACCTGCACATCGCTCAGGCTATCGACGGCTAGCCCCGGCACGTAAACCGTGAACTGGTATCGAGCATCGGCCTTGTGCAAGCGCCCTACGAGCACGGGCTCAGCCCCGATGGCGGTAGAGTCGGACGATCGACTGTAGGTGGTCAGCGACAGCTGAGCGCCGTCTAAGCTAGTGCCCTCAACGGGTTGGCTCGACAGCACCTCCCGCAGGGTAGCGGCGGGCAGTTGCCCATAGGTCATTACTCCACCGTGACGCCAGTTGTCGCCTACCTGCACCGTCAGCGCCATCTGGGGGGCCGCCAGGGTGAGGGAGGCGAGCTTGAGGAAGTTACACAGGGCTGGATAAGCCTCTCCTAAGGAACTAGGCTGAACTTGGTTCATGACGGAAAGAACCCCAAAACAAGAGGGCATTGATAACGGCCCCAAAGAACTTCGCTATAGGGTGCGCCCGTGGCGTGGCTCATCCCCACTAGATGCGCTGAAGTGACATGAACTGTTACACCGGGGCGGCTCGGGAGTGGCTCTGGTGTAACAGCCCACTGGAGTAGGGCTAAACAAAGGTTTTATAATGAGTATTCCCCAATTGCTCCAGCTAACGCCGATTGCTCCAGCTAGCGTTAACCCCTCTGCTTTGCGAGAGGCCGATCACCCTTCCCCCTTGTGACCATGCAAATTGCCCAGCGGATGAAGCCCCTTCAGGCCAATGTGTTTGCCGATATGGATCGGGCTAAGGCCAGGGCCCGGGCGGCGGGTAAGGCGGTTGTAGATCTATCGTTGGGCTCGTCAGATCTGCCGACGCCGCCCCACGTGCTCGATGCGATCGCCGCCGCCCTGGACGACCCCACCACCCACGGCTACTGTCTGTTTTCGGGTACCCAGGCGTTTCGCGAGGCCGCCGCCCGCTGGTACACCGACAAGTTTGGCGTGGCGGTTAACCCCGACACCGAGGTGCTGCTGTTGATCGGCTCCCAGGAGGGCACCGCCCACCTGCCGTTGGCCATTCTCAACCCCGGCGATTTTGCCCTGCTAATGGATCCGGGTTACCCTTCCCACGCCGGGGGCGTGTACCTGGCCAACGGGCAGATCTACCCCATGCCCCTGCACCCCGAGGACGGATTCTTGCCCCGCTTTGGCGATATTCCCCCAGCGGTGCTGGAGCAGTCGCGGCTGATGGTGCTGAGTTACCCCCACAACCCCACCACCGCCACGGCAACCCTGGAATTTTGGCAGGAGGCGGTGGCCTTTTGCCAGCGGCACGACCTGGTGCTGGCCCACGATTTTCCCTACGCCGACCTCACCTTTACGGGGCAGCCTGCGGTTTCGGCGCTCCAGGCCGATCGCGACAAAACCTGCACCGTTGAGTTCTTCACCATGTCGAAGTCCTACAATATGGGGGGCTTTCGGGTGGGCTATGCCATCGGCAACGCCGCGATCATTCAGGCGCTGCGCCAGGTCAAGGCCAACGTCGATTTCAACCAGTATCCAGGCATTCAGCGGGGGGCGATCGCCGCCCTCAGCGGCCCCCAGGACACCGTCCACCAGATGATTGCCACCTTCCAGACGCGGCGCGACGCGGCGGTGGCGGCTTTCCACCAAGTTGGCTGGGCGGTGCCGGTGCCCGAGGCCACCATGTATATCTGGGCCAAACTGCCCGAGCCGTGGGGCGAGCGTTCTCAGGAGTTTTGCCTGCGCCTGGTGGAGCAGACCGGAGTGGCCCTGGCCCCTGGCGTGGGCTTCGGCAAAGCGGGGGAGGGCTACGTACGCGTGGCGTTGGTGCACCCGCCGCAGGTGCTAGAGGAGGCGATCGCCCGCCTGGCCAAGTTCTTGCCCGACTGCTCCGGCGATCGCCCCTAGGTCGCGGCAGTGAGCCACCTGCTACCTGACACCCAAACTCCCCAGCGCGGCGCGCCCCGGTCTGCCCGTCGCTGCTAGACCCAGCCCAACTAAGAAAAACACCTATTTCAGAGGCACAGATTCGGCCCGTTACCCCGATCGTGGTGAAGCACCGATTAAGATGAAAGTAGCTGAGTTAAGGATTGGATTAACTTACCCGGCTCTGCTTTAGTGCTGAGCTACGCCATTCATTAGTATCCAGGGTGCAACTCATTGGGTTATCAGAACAGCTTGTAGTTCTGGTGGTTCCAGTCCTCAGAACAGGATCTAAGGGTAATGGTGACATCTCCATCCAGCACTGCTGATGGTCGGCTTCGCATTGTTGTGGTAGAAGACGACAGGGGCAACCGTCTGTTTTTCGCTGACTACCTCACCTACTCGGGCTTCCACGTTCTGGCCCTACCCCACGGGTTAGACCTGCACCAACATCTCAAAGAGTTTCAGCCCCATCTGCTGCTGCTCGATCTGGGGCTGCCCGAAGTTGACGGCTACACGCTGCTCAAGCAGCTGCGCGCCACAGACCAGTGGCGGCACCTGCCGGTGGTCATCGTGTCGGGCTATGCCTTTGCCGAAGACCAGCACCGCGCCCTAGCCCTGGGAGCCCAGCAGTACCTGGTCAAGCCCATAGCCCTTCAGCAGCTCAACCAGGCCATTCATACCGTTTTGCGGCCCGAGTAACCCGCTACGACAGGCTTCCCCCGCCTGGCCCGGACTGCTGCTCGGCCAAAAATCGCTCCACATCTCGGCTTAAGACTTGAACGGCTTCGCCAATATCGGTAATGGTGTGCTCAAGCTGTGACGACGCCGCCACCGCCGACTGGAGCCGATTGAGAATATCTCTAATTTGCTCGCGATAGAGCATTTCAAACTCTTGGGGGGTCATAGGCGCAGGTATTGAGATGGTAACGATCAGGAACAGATGTAATACTAACTACATTGAAGACAAGAGATTTCCAGAAAGAATCTTGGAAAAAATCAATCTTCATAGTTCTTGTGGCGATAGAAAGCCCGCATAAAGCGGGGTATATAAATTTCCGACCGCCCACGCATAAATACTGAAACTCCCAGGATCTTCCCGCAGCTATCTCAACATATCACTCCTGTCTGAGGCGGAAAACCGTCTCCCTCGGCGGAATTTTGTCGGGCAAAAATGCCGTTATCCTGGTTAGTACATAAGGTTTAGACGCGCAATCTGTGACTACGGCTCAACCCACCACCCTGGTCAACGACCCCGATCGCCTGGAGGCTCGGCTCAAAGAGATTCCCAAGGAGCCGGGGGTCTACTTTATGAAGGACGGTCGCGACCAGACCCTTTACATCGGCAAGTCGAAGTGTCTGCGCACTCGGGTGCGGTCGTACTTCCGCGACTTCCACGGCCACATGCCGCGCATCGCCGTCATGGTGATGCAGATTGTCGAGATCGAGTTTATTGTCACCGACACCGAGGCCGAGGCCCTGGCCCTAGAGGCCAATTTAATTAAGCAAAACCAGCCGCACTTTAACGTGCTGCTGAAGGATGACAAGAAGTACCCCTACCTCTGCGTCACCTGGTCAGAGGACTACCCCCGCATTTTCATCACCCGCAAGCGGCGCAAGAGCCTCAAGGATCGCTACTACGGCCCCTACGTGGATGTGGGCCTGCTGCGCAGCACCCTGCACCTAGTGAAGCGGATTTTTCCCCTGCGCCAGCGGCCCCAGCCCGTCCACCGCGATCGCCCCTGCCTCAACTACGACATTGGCCGCTGCCCCGGCGTCTGCCAGCAGCTGATCTCCCCGGAGGACTACCACAAGACCCTCCAGCGCGTTGTCATGGTGTTCCAGGGCCGCACCACCGAGCTGGTGGACATACTCACTGCCCAGATGGAGCGAGCTGCCGAAGACCTCAAGTTTGAGCTGGCGGCCCGGCTGCGGGATCAGATTCGCGGCCTGGAGCGGCTCTGCGCCGACCAGAAGGTGGCCCTGCCGGACGACACCGTGTCGCGGGATGCGATCGCCCTGGCCGCCGACGACAAGCACGCCTGCGTGCAGATCTTTCAGGTGCGGGCCGGTCGCCTGGTGGGCCGTCTGGGCTTTACCGCCGATGCCGAATCGGGCACCCCCGGCGCGATTCTCCAGCGGGTGCTCGAAGACCACTACCAGACCGTAGAGGCGGTGGAAATTCCGGCGGTGATTCTCGCCCAGCATGAGCTGCCCGAGGGCGACATGCTGGCCCAGTACCTGAGCCAGCGGCGGGGCCGTAAGGTCTCGGTGGAGGTGCCCCAGCGCCAGACCAAGGCCGACCTGATCGATATGGTCGAGCGCAACGCCCAGTACGAGCTGGCCCGCACCCAGGCCGCCGCCGATCGCAACATTCAGGCCCTGCAAGACCTGGCCGTGGCCCTGGATCTACCCGACCTGCCCAAGCGCATCGAGGGCTACGACATCTCCCACATTCAGGGCTCCGACGCCGTCGCCTCCCAGGTGGTGTTTGTCGATGGTATGGCCGCCAAGCAGCACTACCGCCACTACAAGATCAAAAACCCCGAGGTGAAGCCGGGCCACTCCGACGACTTCGCCAGTATGGCCGAGGTGATTCGCCGCCGCTTTCGCCGCTACGCCACCGACCCCACCAAGCAGCGCCTGGGCAACCCCGACTGGCCCGACCTGGTGATGATCGACGGCGGCAAGGGCCAGCTCTCGGCGGTGGTCGAAGTGCTGCGGGAACTCAACCTGCTGCAAGATCTCAACGTGGTCAGCCTGGCCAAAAAGCGCGAAGAAATTTTCTTGCCGGGCGAATCGATCCCGCTGCCCACCGAAGCCGACCAGCCTGGGGTACAGCTGCTGCGCCGCCTGCGCGACGAGGCCCACCGCTTTGCCATCAGCTTCCACCGCAAGAAGCGGACGGATCGGATGCGGCGATCGCGCCTCTCCGAGATTCCCGGCCTCGGCCAGCACCGTCAGAAAGAGCTGCTGGCCGCCTTCCGCTCCATCGACTACATCCGCGAGGCCAGCCCTGAGCAGTTGGCCACTGTCCCCGGCATTGGCCCGCAATTGGCGCAGCAGATCTATGAGTACTTTCATCCTCAGGCGGAGGAGATTGAGGAGATGGTGTAGAGGGGTGATGGGGTAGGGGTGTGAAGGAGTGGAGAAGATAGGGAAGGTGGGGGAGATGGGGAAGGGGCTGCATTTACAGAGTTGAATGTTGCTCACAGACCCATTGGCAAGACAGAGGTTTAAACCGATGATCGGCCACTCCTTTCCGTTGGGTCCAGGGCGGCGGAACGGCCCTGGTCGAGCGGGGTCTGGGTACAATCGAAATGTCCCCAGCGGTAGATCTGGCTTTATTCCAAAGTTCACTGCCCTCTGCCCGAACCTGGTGGGCAGTGCCCACCCTATCCACGGCAAGTTCCTCAGACTTGTAGCTTAATTGGACGGTGCATTGCTGCGCTAATGCACCCTACGGGAACTGTTTACACTGGTTAAAGTCCCCTAGATCAATATTCCCCCTATGACCGTCGATGCCAATTTGCTAGAGCTGCTGTTTAGCGGTGCCAACCTCTTCGTGCTGCCCTTTTGGACGCTGATGGTGCTGGTGCCCAACGCCAAGCTCACCCGCGCCGTGATGGGGTCGCTGCTGCCCTTTGCTGCCCTGGCCGGGCTGTACCTGTTTCTCTTCGTTACCAGCTTTACCAACGTCGAAGGCATCGAAGCCCTCTCTAACCCCAACCTCGGCCTGGGCGACCTGGCGGCGATCTTTGCCCAGCCCCACGTCACCGCCACCGGCTGGGTACACTTTCTCGCCTTCGACCTGTTTGTCGGTCGCTGGATCTACTGGCAGGGTCAGGAAAGCGGCGTTTTCACCCGCCATTCCCTCGCTCTGTGCCTGTTTGCTGGCCCCCTGGGGCTGCTGTCGCACCTGGTGACCGACGCGCTGTGGCAGCGGTTTGCGAAGGGGACGGTGGAGGAGGTGGTGGGTTGAAGAGGTGAAGGGTGAAGGGTGAAGAGGTGAAGGGTGAAGAGGTGAAGGGGTGAAGGCTATAACTGACTTCATCCACCCCCTACCCATCCACCCCTTCACTCCCCCACTCCCCACTCCCTTCGTCCCCAAAGGGTGATACAACTATCCCAGTATTGGCCAGTTAGCTAGTTAGACAAAACGTGATGAGTTCTTTGGTGTCGTGGATGGGTAAAGGCAACGGAATTTGGGCGCGTCGTTCGTGGCGGCGATGGGGGCAGTTTGTGGGGCTGTTTGGGCTGGTGCTGGCGATCGCCCTGGGCTGCGCTGGCAACGACCAACCCGCCGCCAATGCTCCCGACGGCGATGGCCGGATTACCATTGGCACCACCCTGACCGCCCGCACCCTCGACCCCGCCGACGCCTACGAGACCTTCCCCGGCATTTTGCTCTACAACCTGGGCGATCGCCTCTATACCTACGAGCCTGGTACCACCGACCTGGTGCCCCAGTTGGCCACCGAGCTACCCACCGTCAGCGACGACGGTCTCACCTACACCATTCCCCTGCGGGAAGGGGTCACCCTCCACGACGGCACGCCTTTCAACGCCGAGGTGATGGCCTTTTCGATTCAGCGATTTATGGAAAACGGCGGTCGCCCCGCCTACCTGCTGTCGGAGAAAATTGCCAATGTCGAAGCCAGCGATGAGTACGAACTCACGCTGACCCTCAGCGCTCCTTTTGCGGCCTTCCCGGCCCTGCTGAGCTTTTCGGGCGTAACCCCGGTGTCGCCCGAGAGCTACGAGATCGGCACCGGCAGCTTTCGGCCCGACAGCTTTGTGGGCACCGGCCCCTACCGGCTGGCCGCCTTCACCAGCGACTCGATCAAGCTCGATGTCAACGAAGACTACTGGGGCGACGCCCCCGCCAACTCGGGCATCGACATCCAAATTTTCACCAGCCCCGCCAACCTCTACAACACCTTTAGAACCGGCGGCCTCGACGTGGCCTACCAGACCCTCGACCCCGAGCAGGTGGCGGCCCTGGAGCGCGAAGAAGACTCCGGCGGCTGGGAGGTGATCGAGGCGGGCACCAATGTGATCAACTACATGTCGCTCAACCAGACCATTGAGCCCCTAGACGATGTGCGGGTGCGCCAGGCGATCGCCGCCATGGTCGATCGCCCCCTGCTCAACGATCGCGTCTTCCAGGGCCAGGCCGAACCGCTCTACAGCCTGATTCCCGCCAGCTTTGACGTGGCCGAGCCGGTGTTTCAAGAAGCCTACGGCGACGGCAACTTCGACCAGGCCCGCGCCCTGCTCACCGAGGCCGGGTTTTCTGAAACTAACCCCCTCACCGTCGAAATCTGGTACCCGTCGGCCTCCACCATTCGCAGCATTGTCGCCAACACCCTGAAAGAATCCATCGAAGCGGGGCTGCCCGGCCTAGTCACCGTCAACGTGCAGAACACCGAAGGAGCCACCCTGTGGGAAAACGTCGGCAAGGGCATCTATCCGATCATTCTCTCCAACTGGTACCCCGACTACTACGACCCCGACACCTTTATTCAACCCTTTTTGGGCTGTGAAACCGGCAGCGGCAGCACCTGCGAAGCCGGCCCCTCCCAGGCCAACGGCTCCTTCTACTACAGCCCTGAGGCCAACGACCTGATTGCCCAGCAGCGCGCCGAACAGGACCCCGCCGCCCGCCAGGGCATCATCGAAGACCTCCAGCAAATGATGGTCGAGGAGGTGCCCTACGTGCCCCTGTGGCAAAACAAAGACTACGTCTTTGCCCAGGCCGGTGTAGACGGCGTTGCCGTAGAGCCAACCCAGCAGTTCTTACTCTGGCAAATCAGCCGAGGCTAACCCATGTCCTCCCGCTCCGCCGCCCTGCGCTACTACATCTTCACCCGGCTGCTGCTGGCCCCGCTGATGATCTTGACCATCACTACGGTGGTGTTTTTGCTGCTGCGGGCCACCCCCGGCGACCCGGTGGATGCGCTGCTGGGGGCGCGGGCACCAGCAGCGGCGAAGGAGGCGCTGCGGGTTCAACTCGGCCTCGACCAGCCCCTCTTGATTCAGTACCTGAGCTACCTGGGAGATCTGCTGCGTCTGGATCTGGGCTCGTCTCTGGCCACCCAGGGGCAAACCGTTTGGCAGATTATTCGGGCTCACTTTCCGGCGACGGTGGAGCTGACGGTGTGCGGTATGGTGGTGGCTACGGTGGTGGGAGTCGGCGTCGGTGCCCTGGCGGCCTCGCGGCCCAACTCGCCGCTGGATGCCGGGGGCAGGCTATTTGGCATTGTCACCTACGCCATTCCGATGTATTGGTTTGGCATGATCTTGCAGCTCATTTTTGCGGTGCAGCTGCGCTGGTTTCCCATTGGTACTCGCTACCCCCTGCGGGCTGCTCCGCCCGCTGGCCCGACTGGGCTGTACCTGCTCGACAGCCTGCTGACCCTGGATATAGGGGCCTTTTTCACCACCCTCTACTATCTGGCCCTGCCCAGCCTCACCCTGGGAATTTTGATCAGCGGGGTGTTTGAGCGCATGGTGCGGGTCAATCTGAAGCAAACCCTGGCGGCTGACTACGTGGAGGCGGCCAGGGCGCGAGGCATTCCCGAGCGGCGCATTGTGCTGGTGCATGCGTTGAAGAATGCCATGATTCCGGTGATTACGATTTTGGGGCTGACCTTTGCCGCCATGCTGGGGGGCGCGGTGCTGACGGAGGTGACTTTTTCCTGGCCGGGGCTGGCCAACCGGCTCTACGAGGCAATCTCCCAGCGCGACTACCCGGTGGTGCAGGGGCTGATGGTATTTTTCGCCATGATTGTGGCGGTAATCAGCATTGCGATCGATATCTTAAATGCCTACATCGACCCTCGGATTCGCTACTAAATTCTAGACTGGAGAGGGTGACGGCGATTGATCTTGGAGTATAGCTGTAGCCAGTCTGGTTACGACAATTTCCCTAGGAATGTTCAAACGTTTGAACGTTCCTAGGGTTGCTGAATGTGCTGATCCAGTTGACCATGGCTATAGGCCGTTCTGCTGCATCGCTGTGACAGAGGCGTGCCCAGGGTTAGCACTGACTCTGGTGGAAGCAGGGCGGTTTTTGCTTGGGGCTCAGGGGTTAGAAACTGTTGCCTTGCTGAGGCCGCAGGTCGCCAGGGTGGTGGAAAATCGGGGGGGTAGGGGGTGTGCCTCAGCTCAGAAATTTGTGGCCGATTATTTAGAATATCTACAGCAGTTAACGACTTCTAAATATAGGTTTAGACCGTTGGGGTCCTTTCTTTTACGCTTTAGCCAGTGGGAATGCTGAACTGATAGGGAGCCTGGGACTAAAGCCCAAAGGTAAAGTTGGCAGTGGATGTGTTAAGCCGCAACAATGTAACGGTGCTTGGCCGGGGGCAGCGGCCCCTGATTATGGCCCACGGATTTGGCTGTGATCAAAAGATGTGGCGGTTTGTGACCCCGGCCTTTGAGGCCGACTACCGGCTGATTTTGTTTGACTACGTGGGGTTTGGTAAGTCTGATTTAGCCGCCTACGACCCCCAGCGGTACAGCCAGCTCCAGGGCTATGCCGAGGATGTGTTGGAGATCTGTGGGGCGCTGAAGCTGGAGCAGGCCATTTTTGTGGGTCACTCGGTGAGCAGCATGATTGGCCTGCTGGCGGCGATCGCCGTCCCCGAGCGCTTTGCCCAGCTGGTGATGATCGGCCCTTCGCCCTGCTACATCAACGAGGACGGCTACATTGGCGGCTTTGAACGCCAGGATATCGACCAGATGCTCGACATTATGGAAAAAAACTACATGGGCTGGGCGCACTTTTTGGCCCCAGTGGTGATGCAGAACGCCGATCGCCCCCAGCTGACCCAGGAGCTAGAGGAAAGCTTTTGCTCGACCGACCCTACGGTAGCCATTCAGTTTGCCAAGACTACCTTCTATGGCGACAACCGCCGCGACTTGGCCCTCGCCCCGGTACCCTCACTGATTTTGCAGTGTCGGGAGGACGCGATCGCCCCTGTAGAGGTGGGCCACTACCTGCACCGGCATCTGCCCCACAGCACCCTGACGCTGATGGAGGCCACCGGCCACTGCCCCCACCTCAGCCACCCCGACGAGACCATTCAGCACATCAAAACCTATCTGGAGGCGGCCAGCCTGACGGCCTATGGCTAACCGGAATTCTACCCCCAGGTCTACCCCCCAGGGCCTAGACCCTCTGCTCGACCAGGCCCCCTGCGGTTTTCTGTCGGTGCGCGACGACGGCGTGATTGAAACCGTCAACGCTACGCTGCTGGCGCTGCTAGGCTGGGAGCGAGCGGCCTTAGCCGGGCAAAATATCGGGGTCATTTTGCCCGTGGCCAGCCGCATTTTTTACCAAACCCATGTTTTCCCTATGCTGCGGGTGCAGGGGGCGGTGAGCGAAATTTACTTTTCGCTGCGATCGCGATCGGGTCAAGAGGTTCCCGTTTTGGTCAACGGGGTGCGGCGGCAGCGCCAGGGAGAGACCTTCAATGACTGCGTGGTAATTGCCGTCGGCCAGCGGATGCAGTACGAAGACGCGATTCTGCGGGCCAAAAAAAAGGCCGAGGCTGCCATCGGTGCCCAAAAACAGGCCGAGGCCACCCTCAAGCACCAGTACGAGTGGGCTGTAGCGCTGGGGCAAATCACCCAGCACATTCGGGAATCCCTTGAACTCACCCATATTTTTGCCGCAGCGGCCCAGGAGATTCGGCAGTGCCTGGGGGCCGACCGGGTGGGCATCTACCGATTTTGCCGGGAGGAGGCCACCCGCAGCGGGTTTGTGTCGGAGGCGGTGGCCCCCGGAGTGGCCTCGGTGATGGTGGCTCAGACATTGCACCACGGCTTTGGCGATCACTACCTGAGCATTCGCCACAACGCTGGCACCCTGGCCATTCGAGATATCCACCAAATGAGTTTGCTAGAGGAGCACGGCCAGCTGTTCAGTCAGTTTGATGTGCAGGCCGCCCTGGTTGTGCCCCTGCAAAAGGAGACCGACCTCTGGGGGCTAATTGTCATCCACCACTGCTCGGGGCCGCGCTACTGGCAGGGGGCTGAGATCGAACTGGTGGAATCGATCGCGGTGCAGCTGGCGATCGCCATTCACCAGGCAGACCTGGTCAAACGGCTGCAGGACGAGCTGCAAGAGCGCCAGCGGGCCGAGGTGCGCCTCACCCAGATCAATGCTGAACTGCAGCGGGCTACGGGGTTGCTAGAGCAGATGGCCCACCTTGACCCGCTCACTCAAATTGCCAACCGCCGCCGGTTTGGCGATTGTCTAGACCAGGAGTGGGCTCGCCTCAGCCGCGATCGCCTGCCGCTGTCGCTGCTGCTGTTCGATGTCGATTATTTCAAGTTCTATAACGACAGCTACGGTCACCAGCGGGGCGACGACTGTCTCTACGCCATTGCCCAGGCCGTTCAGGCTGTGTTGGGTCGCCCCACCGATCTGCTGGCCCGCTACGGCGGCGAGGAGTTTGCGGTGGTTTTGCCCGGTACCAGCCGGGACGGGGCGATCGCGGTAGCCCGGCACATCCATCGGGCGATCGCGGCTTTGGCCATTGCCCATTCGACTTCGGCGGTGAGTTCTCAAATTACCATCAGCCTGGGCATCGCCACCCTAATTCCCTCCCACCGGCTGACCTCCAAGGTGCTGATTCAGCGGGCCGATCGGGCCCTTTACCGGGCCAAGCAGCAGGGGCGCAATCGCTCGGTGGTGTTTGATCCGGCGGGGTTTGCCCCTCCGCCCTCCGCAGGGGGGTGATGCGATGGAAGGGATGACGCTGATCAGGCGCTACGGCGACGGCAAACGCGACTTTAGCTGGGCGGATCTGCGCGCCGCAGATCTGAGTCAGGCCCAGCTGCCCACCATCGACCTGTCGCGGGCAAATCTGGCCGGGGCGAATCTGGCCGGGGCCGATTTGCGCCAGGCCAACCTCTTTAAGGCGAACCTGACGGGCACCAACCTGGTGGGCGCTGACCTGAGCGGGGCGAATCTGCGCCGCGCCGATCTGACGGCGGCCCGTTTCGACCCAGAGCAGCTGGCCACAGCGGATACGCGGGGGGCGGTCGGCCTGGCTGCCGCAGCGATGCCTGAGCCAACAGCCGTCTCCCCCAACGCGCCGATTCCCCCAGCTTTCGCCACCGACGGTAAGGTGCCTGACCCCGTAGCCTTCCCCGCTGCCGTAGCCTCCCCTGCGATCGCCTTAGCGCGGAGAGAAACGGTGATCTCCCTAGCCATCCTGGGAATTGGTCATCTGTTCTACGGCATAGTACTGGGGGCAGCGCAGGTGGCCGCTGGCTGGTGGCCGCTGGTGTGGCTGCCCGTTGGCCTCGGCCTTTGGCAGGAGGAGCTGATCTGGTTTGTGCCGGTGCTGGGGGCGATCGCCGTAGTGGTCGCCCTGGAGCTATCGGCGGCGGTGCTGTTGTTTTTCCTGCCCGTGGCGCTGGGTCTTGGGGTTGCCTTCGCCCTCTGCGGTAGCATTCTGGGGTGGAGCTGGGGGCAAAGCCTTAAGACCACGGTCTGGTTTGGCGGCCTGGCATTTTTGGCTATGCACAGCGCAATTTGGCTGTTTGACGGCAGCAACGCCTACAGCGGCGGGGGCATTGTGCTGAATTTGCAGACTTTTCCCGTGGCGCTGCTGCTGGGGCTAGGGCTGCTGGCCGTGGCCCGCGGAGCCCTGGCCTATACCCAGCTGGCTGAGCTGCGCTACACCCCGGCGCGCCAGTGGCTTTACCTCGGCGGCAGTGCGGCGGTGGGGCTGCTGACAGGGGTAGTGGTGAGTCGCTAACAGTTTGCGGGGGCAAACCAGCCTATGCTCTAGCCAGGCGTCACAGCCCAGCCCGCAGGCCCAGCGCCCAACTGATATACTGAACGTCCAACCGTTACAAAAAGCAAAGCGCACGCCTGCCCGCCCACGGAGATTATGCAGCCAACCGATCCCGATCAGTTTACCGCCAAAGCCTGGGACGCCATCGTTGAGGCCCAGGACGTGGCCCGCCGCTGCAAGCATCAATATATGGAGGTGGAGCACGTCATTATTGCCCTGCTCGACCAGGAGGAAGATGGGCTGGCCCACAAAGTGCTGGCCAAGGCCAACCTCGACAGCGACCTGATTCTCGACGAGCTAGAGACCTTTGCCAAACGCCAGGCCCGCGTTCGGCCCGGCCTCGACAGCAATTTGTACCTGGGCCAGAGCCTCGATCGCATGCTCGATGGAGCCGAGGCGGCTCGCCAGACCCTCAAAGACAAATTTATCTCCGTCGAGCACCTGCTGCTGGGCTTTCAGGAAGACGAGCGCATTGGCCGCAGGCTGCTGCGCGGCTTTAACGTCGAAGGCCCGGAGCTAATGGCGGCGGTGCAGGCGGTGCGCGGCAGCCAAAAAGTCACCGACCAAAACCCCGAGTCGCAGTACGAAGCCCTCGACAAGTACGGCATTGATCTCACCCAGCTGGCCCGCGACGGTCAGCTCGACCCGGTGATTGGCCGCGACGACGAGATTCGCCGGGTGATTCAGGTGCTGTCGCGGCGCACCAAAAATAACCCGGTGGTGATTGGCGAACCGGGGGTGGGCAAGACGGCGATCGCCGAAGCCCTGGCCCAGCGGATTATCAATGGCGAAGTGCCCGAGTCGCTCAAGGGGCGCACTCTGATTTCGCTGGACATTGGCGGGCTGATTGCCGGGGCCAAGTTTCGCGGTGAGTTTGAGGAGCGGCTGCGGCTGGTGCTCAAAGAAGTCACCGACTCCGCCGGGCAAATAGTGCTGTTTATCGACGAGCTGCACACGGTGGTCGGGGCCGGGGCGGGCCAGGGCACCATGGACGCCAGCAACCTGCTCAAGCCCATGCTGGCCCGAGGTGAGCTGCGCTGCATTGGCGCGACCACCCTAGACGAGTACCGCAAGCACATCGAAAAAGACGCCGCCCTGGAGCGTCGCTTTCAGCAGGTGTACATCGGCCAGCCCAGCGCCGAAGACACCATCTCCATTCTGCGGGGGCTGAAGAAGCGCTACGAGTCGTACCACGGCGTCGATATTGCCGACAGCGCCCTGGTGGCGGCGGCGGTGCTCTCCGACCGCTACATCAGCGATCGCTTTTTGCCGGACAAAGCCATCGACCTGGTGGACGAAGCCGCCGCTAAGCTCAAAATGGAGATCACCTCCAAACCCGAGGAGCTAGAGGGCATCGAGCGCCGCCTGATGCAGCTGGAGATGGAAAAGCTCTCCCTGGAAGCGGAGAACGGCACGGCCACCAAAGCCTCCCGCACCCGGCTCAGCCGCATTGAGGCCGAAATCGCCGAACTCCAGGCCAAGCAGAGCGAGTTCAGCGGCCAGTGGCAGAGCGAAAAGCAGGCCCTCGACGCCATCCACGCCCTCAAGGAAGAAGAAGACCAGATTCGTCTGCAGATTGAGCAGGCCGAGCGGGCCTACGACCTCAACCGAGCCGCCCAGCTCAAGTACGGCAGGCTGGAGGCGATTCAGCGCGATCGCGAAGCCTTGGAGGCCCAGCTCGTCGAAGTGCAGGCCCAGGGCAACACCCTGTTGCGCGAGCAGGTGACCGAGGCCGACATCGCCGAAATCGTCGCCAAGTGGACGGGGATTCCGGTCAACCGGCTGATGGAGTCGGAGCGCCAGAAGCTGCTCCAGCTCGAAGGCCACCTGCACGAGCGGGTGATCGGCCAGGACGAGGCGGTGGAGGCCGTGGCCGCCGCCATTCGCCGCGCCCGAGCGGGCATGAACGACCAGGGTCGCCCCCTGGGCTCGTTTCTGTTTATGGGGCCGACCGGGGTGGGCAAAACCGAGCTGGCCCGCGCCCTGGCCGAGTTCCTCTTCGACACCGAGGACGCCCTGATTCGCATCGACATGTCGGAGTACATGGAGAAAAATGCCGTGTCGCGGCTGGTGGGGGCACCCCCCGGCTACGTGGGCTACGAAGACGGCGGTCAGCTCTCCGAGGCGGTGCGCCGTCACCCCTACTCGGTGGTGCTGCTCGACGAGGTGGAAAAAGCCCACCCCGACGTATTTAACATTCTCTTGCAGGTGCTCGACGACGGTCGCATTACCGACTCCCAGGGCCACCGGGTCGACTTTCGCAACACCGTGGTGATCATGACCAGCAACCTGGGCAGCGACCACATTCTGGAGCTGGCCGGGGACGACGATCGCTACGACGAAATGCGTACCCAGGTGCTCAAGGCGCTGCAAAAGCAGTTTCGCCCCGAATTCCTCAACCGGGTGGACGACCTGATCCTGTTCCACTCCCTGCGCAAGGGCGAGCTGCGTAAGATTGTGGCCCTGCAAATTCGTCGGGTGCAGCGCCGCTTGGCTGACCAGGCGATCGGGCTAGAAATTGCCGATGCGGCGATCGACTTCATTGCCGAGAGCGGCTACGACCCGGTGTACGGGGCGCGCCCCCTGAAGCGGGCCATCCAGCGCCTGCTAGAGAACCCGATCGCCACCAAAATTCTCGAGACCACCTTTGCCCAGGGCGCGACCATCACAGTGGATTTGCAGGACGGCAGGCTGGCCTTTGACCACCGCGAACCCGCTGCGGCGGAGGCTCCAGAGGCGGCGGCCGCCAAAGTTGAGTCGGTGGTCGGCGGCTAGGACATCCATAAAGGCATTGAGCCAGGGCTAGTAGACAGCCAAGACAGCTATGCCCCAAAGTTTTTTCTTCATCCCCCTCTCTAGGGGGATAGCCTTTGGTGGGATGGGCTTCTGCCCGGAACTGTGAGTGCCTGCCCAATTCAAGGGCCCGGTGCCATGCCGTCGCTACGGCCAAGTCGTGCTGGGGTGCCAACGGCGGTGCCCCAGCGGCAGGGCTTCGGAAAATTTCTCTCGGAACAAATGAAATAATTCTGTAACAAATTTGTCAATTTAATTCTTATATCAGGACTTCTTAATGTGATTGGGCCATAATTTTGCTCAACCCTGTAGTGCATTGGTTACGTCTGCGCTTGAATTCACCCTTTAGCAAAAGGATCTTCCTATGCAGCTACGTTTTCTTGGTGCCGAATACGATCGCCAGTGGCCCAGTCTAGAAACCCGCGACGGCGAAGTGACGGGTAAGTATCGAGGCGTTGCCTGGAGTGCCAAGCACCACAGCCCTACGGTGGCCGCAACTATGCCCGTTACCCTGCGCTTTATGGGCCGCTCCTACCGGACTCAGGTGTAGTTGGCCCAGTTTTGTACCTCTGTTTAGGTTTAGAATGCCGGCGTGTCAGCCGGTTTTTTTTGCCTACGTCTGGGGCCTTGACCTAGGCCGAACGACGCAGATTTAGCTCCGCTCGGCGGGCAACCGAGGCCGGTCAGTGAACACTCTAGGGACAGTTCCTGATCTCTTGGCAGCAATGGTTTCTTCCCAACTCCCAATTCCTATTCGTGTTGGTCTACTGCACTCGCTGACCGGCACCATGGCCCTCAGCGAGACTCCCCTGGTGGATGCGGCCCTGATGGCGATCGCAGAAATCAACCGGGCTGGCGGTGTGCTGGGGCGGCCCCTGGAACCGGTGGTGCGGGACGGCGGTTCAAACCCCGAGCAGTTTGCGGCCATGGCCCAGGCGCTCATTGAGGTTGACCAGGTCGCCACTGTCTTTGGCTGCTGGACTTCCCTCAGCCGCAAGGCGGTGCTGCCAGTGTTTGAGGCCCGTCGGGTGCTGCTGTGGTACCCCATGCAGTACGAAGGGCTAGAGCAGTCGCCCTGGATTTTCTACAGCGGCTCTTGCCCCAACCAGCAGGTTGAACCTGCCCTTGAGTGGCTGCTGGCCCAGGGCAAGCGGCGCATCTACCTGCTGGGGTCAGACTATGTGTTTCCTCGGGTGGCCAACAAAATCCTCAAGGGGCAGCTGCACCACCACCAGGCGATCTTGGCTGGGGAGGCCTACGTGCCCCTGGGGATGACTGAGTTTGAGGCCGTGCTGCAAGACCTGAAGCGGGTGCGCCCCGACGCGGTCTTTAGCACCCTCAACGGCGACAGCAACCTGGCTTTTTATCAGCAGTTTGAGGCGGTGGGGCTGAGGGCGAGCCAGCTGCCGATTATGGCCATGAGCGTGGCTGAGGCCGAGCTGCAGCGCATTGGCCCCGCCGCCGCTGGGCACTACGCCTGCTGGAGCTATTTCCAAAGTTTAGAAACCGCTGCCAACCGGCGCTTTGTGGCCAACTTTAAACAGCGCTACGGGGCCGATCGCGTCACCAGCGACCCCATCCAGACCGCCTACACCCAGGTTTACCGGTGGCGGCAGGCGGTGGAGCGGGCCCAGACGGTGACCGGTGAGGCGGTGCGGGCGGCGGCCTATGGTCAGGGCTGGCGATCGCCCAGCGGTGAGGTCTGCTGCGAAACCAACCATCACCTGCAAAAAGAGTGCCACATTGGCCAGGCCCAGACCGACGGCCAGTTTCGCATTGTGCACTCCAGCGCGGGGCGGCTGTATCCCCTGCCCTGGCTGGGGGTGGAGGCGGAGTCTTTTCCCGCCGCCGATGTGGTAGTTGAAATGCTGGGGGAGGTCTCCCGCTGCGTGCAGTACAGCTGGGAACTAGAGGAGCAGTCGCGCCGTTTGGAGGACACCATGGCCCAGCTGCGCCGGGAGGTGAGCCAGCGCCAGCAGACTGAGGCCGCCCTCACCGCCGCCAATGCCGAAATCACCAGCCTCAACCAGGCCCTTCAGATCGACAACAGCCGCATGAGCGCCGAGCTGAGCGTGGCTCGCCAGCTCCAGCAGATGATCTTGCCCAAGCCGGAGGAACTGGCGGCGATCGCCCCCCTGGACATCGCCGGGTTTATGGAAGCCGCCGAGGAGGTGGGGGGCGACTACTACGACATTGTGCAAGACAGCGGCAGCCTGGTCACCATTGGCATTGGCGATGTCACCGGCCACGGCCTGGAGAGCGGCGTGCTCATGATCATGGCCCAGACAGCGGTGCGTATGCTGCGAGCGCTGAACGTCGCCGACCCGACCACGGCCTTTAGCGCCCTCAACCAGGTGGTGTACCACAATCGCCTGCGCATGAGTTCCTTTCGCAACCTGTCGCTGGCGCTGATTGACTATCGCGACGGTCAACTCTCCATCAGTGGCCAGCACGAGGAGGTGATTGTGCTACGGGCCAGCGGCACCGTCGAGCGCATTGACACCTTCGATCTGGGCTACCCGGTGGGTCTGGTGGAAGATATCTCGGCGTTTATTGACCAGCAGCACATTGAGCTGGGGGTGGGCGACACCGTTGTGCTCTACACTGACGGCATTACCGAAGCGGAGAACTGCGATCGCCAGTTCTACGGTCTAGAGCGCCTCATTCAGGTGGCGCAGCAGCACTCAATCCAGTCGGCCCAGGCCATACGTGCCGCCATCATGGCCGATGTCCGCGCCCACATCGGCGACCACACCATCTACGACGACATTACCCTGGTGGTACTCAAGCGCAGGGGTTAGCCCCCTTTCTGCCGTCAATCTCCAACGGTGGGCGGCAGAACCTTCCCCCTAGCCTTTAAGCTAGAGAATGCAACTGCTTCGCCCCCTTGTGTAGTTATGAAACGTCTTTTTCGCGCCGTTACGGCTCCGCTGCTGGCCTCTACTCTGCTGGCGGGGTCTGTGCCCTGGCCCATCGGCAACGCCCGCGCCCAAGAGTCGGTGTCGCCCCGCGTCGCCCAGCTGCCCCGCACCCCAGACCAGGTGGTGGAGTGCGAGCTGCTGATTGTCGGCGGCGGCCTGGCCGGTACCGCAGCGGCCTACGAGAGCCTGCTGATGGGCCACACCGTCTGCATGACTGAGCTGACCGACTGGGTGGGCGGGCAAATTTCCTCCCAGGGCACCACGGCCCTCGACGAATCGCGGGAGCAGCGCAACCAGCTGTTTTACTCGCGGGGGTACAAAGAACTGCGCGATCGCGTCGAGCAGAAGTACGGCGAACTCAACCCCGGCCAGTGCTGGGTGAGCGCCACCTGCTTTATGCCCGCCGACGCCAACGCCATTCTGATGGAGATGCTGGCTGAGGCCGAGCGCCAGGGCCGGGGCGAGCTGAAGTGGTTTCCCAACACCGTGGTCAAAGATCTGGGGCTCAACGCCGATGGCACCCACATCGACGAGGTGGTCGCCATTCGCCACAGCCCGGCCCCCGGCACCGCCCCCCTCAACACCGACTTTCTCTCTGAGATCATCGAAGACGCCTACACCTACGCCGACTCGCCCCGCCTGGCGAAGGAGATTATTCAGTTTGTGCCCGCTGGCATTGTGCCCAAGCGCGGCGAGGGCGATGTGGCGCGTCGGGTGGACTGGTTTGTGGTCGAGGCCACCGAGACCGGCGAGCTGATCGTGCTGGCGGATGTGCCCTACGAGCTGGGGCTCGATCCGCGCTCTCCCCTCAACCCCTCCTCCCCGGTGACGGAGCGCGACCCCTACTGCACCCAGGGCTTTACCTACACCTTTGCCATGGAGCGCACCGCCGAGCCCCAGACCTTTGATGTGCCTGAGTTTTACTCGATCTACGAGCCCTACTACAGCTGGGAGCGCGAGCGCGATCAGCTCCGCACCCCCCAGGATCACTTCGACTTTGTGTTTACCTACCGTCGCCTGTGGAGTGAGCACCCCCGCCGCACCGGGGAGCGCATCTTTGGCGCACCCCGCCCGGTGCCCGGCGACATTTCCATGCAGAACTGGACCTGGGGCAACGACTACCGCCCCGGCACCAGCCGCGACAACCTGATTCTCACCGAAGACCAGCTGCGGGAGAGCGGTCAGCTCGATCCGGGCGGCTGGCTGGGGGGGCTGCGCACCGACACCCTGCGCCGGGGCGAAGAAAATGCGATCGGCTATTTCTACTGGCTGACCACCGGCACCACCGACTCCCAGATCGATGACTCGTGGAAAGAACCCGAACCCTACAACATCTATTTGCAGGGGCTCGACTCTCCCATGAACACCGCCCACGGTCTGTCGAAGTACCCCTACATTCGCGAGGCGCGACGGATTATTGGGCGGCCCTCCTACGGCTATGAAAGCGGCTTTATGATCAGCGAAATCGACTTTTCGTGGAATGACTTTACTTCCGAGTTTTACCAGCAAAATTTGGACGAAGTCACCTACACCTCGATGCGGCGCTTTCTGGCGGGCCTGGGCACGATCGATACCTTTACGCCCGATGCCGACCCCAATACGTTCCCCATTCGGGGGCGATCGCGCCTCTACCCCGACACCGTGGGCATTGCCCAGTACGCCATCGACTTTCACCCCTGCATGCGCGACTACCCCGCCGAGGCCCCCGGCAACATTGAGCGCCCCGGCGTGCGCCAGGCCCACGGCCAGGCCTACCCCGCCCAAATTCCCCTGCGAGCGATGATTCCCCAACGGGTCGACAACATGCTGGTGGCCAGCAAGAGCATTGCCGCCAGCACCATCGCCGCCGCCGCCTACCGGGTGCACTCCTTTGAGTGGTCGGTGGGGGCCGCCGCTGCCCACACCATCGATTTCTCGCTGCGTAACGGGGTACTGCCCTACGAAATGGTGGACAACCTGCCCAGCTACGAGCCGCTGCTCGACCAGCTGCGGGCCGAGCTAGACGCCAGCGGCAACCCGACGAAGTTTCCCAACACGTCGATCTTCAACGAAGACTGGGGCAACTGGCGACCCTGGTAGGCGATCGCGCCACCGGTCAACCAAAGTAGGGGCAAACGGTCGTTTGCCCCCACGAGAGACGTTGCAGGTTAGATTCGTACCTGTGTCCAGCAACGCCGACGACACCAATCGGCACTGCTCAATAGGGTTCAGGATCGCTCAAGATCCTGAACCCTGCTGTTTTTGAGAACCTGTAGTCCTACGTATAAAATTAGAAATCGAGACCTGGGGTTTGAACTATGGTGCAGACTATCGCCGCAAACACAGCAACCCTGCACGATCTCAAACAGGCTTTGGGGCTACAGCAATCCCTAGATCCAGATTTTTTCCCTGAGTGGCAGCAAGAAATAGCCGACCTAAGCGAGGCCGACCAGCACCTGCTCGATCGCGTCAAAGCCAATTTCACGGCTTTAATGGAAGATCCACCAATGCTAGAAAACAGCGTCAAGATGGTGGTACTGTCTCCCCTGCTTGATTTAGCTGGGTTCTACCAAAAGCCCTTTCGTATTGAAACTGAAACCAGCATTGATTTAGAGCTCAAGGATGACGACACCGTGATTCGTGGCCGCATTGATGTGCTGGTCTTGAAGGAGCAGTTTTGGCTGTTGGTGATTGAATCTAAACGCAGCGATTTTGCGGTTACACGCGCTATTCCCCAGGCTCTGGCCTACATGTTGAGCAATCCAAGCCTGGCTCGACCCACTTTTGGCTTAATTACCAACGGTAACGAGTTTCTATTTCTTAAGGCGACTCGGCAGCCCACAGCCCAGTACGCTAACTCTCGGCTGTTTTCATTGGTGAATCCCAACAACGATCTTTACGCTGTGCTGCAAGTTCTCAAGCAGTGGGGTTTACAGGTCTTAGACGCCGAAAGTTAAGTCAAAGACGGCAACCCGCCTGAGAACAATCGTGAACACCGATCCTGCTGGGCGGGCCACTCTTCCTACAATGCAACCATACAGAGATTTTATGGAGTAACCCCGGGAGAGCGGAGCCTATGCAACCCACCCAGAATTTGTTTACCGAAAAAGCCTGGGACGCCATTGTGCGATCGCAGGATATTGCCAAGCAGTCCCAGCAGCAGCAGATCGAGAGCGACCACCTGATGCTGGCGCTGCTCGACCAGGACGGCCTGGCCAGCAGCATCTTTGCCAAGCTCGGCGTGAGCGGCCAAACCCTGCGCGATCGCACCGAAGGCTTTATCAACGGCCAGCCCAAGGTGTCTGGGTCAGGCTCATCGGTGTATCTGGGCAAATCCCTCGATACCCTGCTCGATCGCGCCGATCGATACAAAAAAGATTACGGTGACGAGTATATTTCCATTGAGCACCTGATTCTGGCCTACCCCGGCGACAGCCGCTTCGGCAAAACCCTGTTTCAAGATTTGGGCCTGAGCGAAGCTAAGCTCAAGCAGGTGATCCAAGACATTCGAGGCACCCAAAAAGTGACCGACCAGAACCCTGAAGGCAAGTACCAATCCCTAGAGAAATACGGGCGCGACCTGACCGATGCCGCCCGCCGGGGCAAACTCGACCCGGTGATTGGCCGCGACGACGAGATTCGCCGCACCATTCAGATTCTCTCGCGCCGCACCAAAAATAACCCGGTGCTGATCGGCGAGCCGGGGGTGGGCAAAACCGCGATCGCCGAAGGTCTGGCCCAGCGCATCGTCAACGGCGACGTGCCCCAGTCCCTCAAAGACCGCCAGCTGATCGCCCTAGACATGGGGGCGCTGATTGCCGGGGCCAAATACCGGGGCGAGTTTGAAGAGCGCCTCAAGGCCGTGCTCAAGGAAGTCACCGACTCCGAGGGGCAGATCGTGCTGTTTATCGACGAGATTCACACCGTCGTCGGTGCGGGCGCGACCCAGGGGGCGATGGATGCGGGCAACCTGCTCAAGCCCATGCTGGCCCGCGGCGAGCTGCGCTGCATTGGGGCCACCACCCTCGACGAGTACCGCAAATACATTGAAAAAGATGCCGCCCTGGAGCGCCGCTTCCAGCAGGTCTATGTGGATCAGCCCAGCGTAGAAGACACGGTTTCGATTCTGCGCGGCCTCAAGGATCGCTACGAAACCCACCACGGGGTAAAAATCTCCGACAGCGCCCTGGTGGCGGCGGCCACGCTGTCTACCCGCTATATTTCCGATCGCTTCCTGCCCGATAAAGCCATCGACCTGGTGGATGAGGCTGCCGCCAAGATGGAGATCACCTCCAAACCTGAGGAACTGGACGAAGTCGATCGCAAGATTCTTCAGCTCGAAATGGAGCGGCTCTCGCTGAACAAGGAAGTCGATGCCGCCTCCCTCGAGCGCCTAGAGCGCATCGAAAAAGAGCTGGCCGACCTCAAAGAGCAGCAGAGCGCCCTCAATGCCCAGTGGCAGTCGGAAAAAGACACCATCGACCACATCCAGTCGATCAAAGAAGACATTGACCGGGTCAACATCGAGATCCAGCAGGCGGAGCGCGACTACGACCTGAACCGGGCTGCCGAGCTCAAGTACGGCAAGCTCACCGAACTCCAACGCCAGCTCGAAACCGCCGAAACCCAGCTCACCACCACCCAGACCACCGGCAAAACCCTGCTGCGCGAAGAGGTGACCGAGGCCGACATCGCCGAGATCATCTCCAAATGGACGGGTATTCCGGTCAGCAAGCTGGTGCAGTCAGAAATGCAGAAGCTCTTGCTGCTCGAAGACGAGCTGCACCAGCGGGTGATCGGCCAGGAGGAAGCGGTGACGGCGGTGGCCGATGCGATCCAGCGATCGCGGGCTGGCCTTGCCGACCCTAACCGTCCGATCGCCAGCTTCATCTTCCTTGGTCCCACCGGGGTGGGCAAAACCGAGCTGGCCAAGGCCCTGGCCGCTTACCTGTTTGACACCGAAGAGGCCCTGGTGCGCATCGACATGTCGGAATACATGGAGAAGCACGCCGTCTCGCGCCTGATCGGTGCCCCTCCGGGCTACGTCGGCTACGACGAGGGCGGTCAGCTCACCGAGGCCATCCGCCGTCGCCCCTTCGCGGTGATTCTCTTCGACGAGATCGAGAAGGCCCACCCCGACGTGTTTAACGTCATGCTGCAAATTCTCGACGATGGCCGCGTCACCGATGCCCAGGGCCGCACGGTGGACTTCAAAAACACCATCATCATCATGACCAGCAACATCGGCTCCCAGTACATCCTCGATGTGGCTGGTGACGACAGCCGCTACGACGAAATGAAGGGCCGGGTGATGGATGCCCTGCGCGGCAACTTCCGCCCCGAGTTTCTCAACCGGGTGGATGAGATGATCATTTTCCACGGGCTGCTCAAGTCGCAGCTGCGGGAGATTGTCAAACTGCAAGTCGCTCGCCTCGAAGAACGTCTGGCCGATCGCAAGATGGCGGTCAAACTCAGCGAAGCGGCCCTCGACTTTTTGGCCGAAGTGGGCTACGACCCGGTGTACGGCGCTCGGCCCCTGAAGCGCGCCATCCAGCGCGAGCTGGAAACTCAGATCGCCAAATCGATTCTGCGGGGCGAGTTTGGCGCGGGCGATACCATCGTGGTGGATGTCGAAAACGAGCGCCTGGCCTTCAAACGGCTCAACGTCGATCTGCTGACGGTGTAGGGCGCTAAATCCCAGGGAGGGTGGCCCTTCCCCTTCCCTGGCCCCTTCCCTGGCCCCTTCCCTGAGATGTGAATCTTTGAAACAAGCCGCAGCGATTTAGAAAGCTACGGTTGCGGGGCTCCCGCTCGGTTTGGCAATATAGCGATATGGGCATTTCTACTGGCAGCGCTAGTATAGGTGCAAAAGCGGTTTTCCGTAAGTTTTCGGTATCCATTGGGCACACTGTTAGTAGCACGGCACGCCGACCGAGGTGGTTATGTCTCGTATCCCTACGCTAGTCTGTGGGTTAGGCGTGTCCGTAGTTGGTCACCAATCAGGAGCATCCTAGCGGCGGGCCGGAACTTTCCGGAGGAGCGCTGGTTTATCAATATCAAGTGGGGTTCCCTATGAAAATCGATCACGACGTTCCAAGACACGCTTACACAAATGTGATGGAACTGCTCGTCTCTGAAGAGGTGGAAAAGCAGGTCAAAACCATGCAGCCTCGCGTACTTAAGTACCTCAAGCGAGTAGAAGTCGAAACCTACGCCCTCAACCGTCTGCCCTCGCTCTACGCCTCCAGCGAAAAGGGCTGGCAGCTTCAGTACGAAAAGGCGAAGCGCGAACTCCACAATCAAATCAAGAGCGCCGTGCGTCAGGCGTTTGCCGCTGTGCAGGTCGATCCCATTCGGTCGTCTGAGCCCCTGCGCAACCAGCAGGAAGATGCCGCTACCGTGGCCCTCAACGCCCTTAGGGATCTGCTCAAGCAGCCCGACCTCAACTGGGAGGGGGCGATCAACCGCCTGCGCTCTGTCCTGGGGCGGCGTCCAGACCAAATTTCCACCGCCCCGCCCCAGGAGTCGTCCCATCGCACTCGCTATCGCAACGAAGCCTCTGATATGACCACCGCTGAGAAGCCTGAGCACGGTCACTACTGGCGGCCCGGTACCTACGGTTCTGAGGTCTCGTGGAAGAAGAACCACAGTCCGTCTTCGAGCCCCAGCAGCGCTCAGTTTGACTGGAACGACAACCGCTATTCTAAATAGCTACGCGGTAGCTATGCGCTTAAATAGCCCTGCGATCGCAGTAAGCTAAACAAAGCCCGCCTGAGCCAGCAGCAGCGGCGAGATGCCTAGGGAGCTAACACCCTGGCGCAGGCTGTGGGCGGTGTCGGGGTCGGTGACCTCGTAGAGGGCAATGGCCCGCTGAAAGGCTTGCAGGGCCTCGGGCAGCTGCCCCAGCTTAAACAGGGCCACCCCCAGGTTTTGGTGGGCTTCAGCGTAGCTGGGGTTGAGGGCGATCGCCTGGCGGTAGGCGGCAATGGCCTCATCGAGATAGCCTCTGGCGCGATGGGCGGTACCCAGGTTGTAGTGGGCGATCGCCAGCGTCGGGTCAGCCGCGATCGCCTGCTCAAACAATGCAATCGCCCCCTCCAGATCGCCCTGGGCCTTCTTCACACTGCCGTAGTTGATCCAAGCGCCCAGCTTGAGCCTGGGGGGCACGGCCTCAGCCAGGGCGGCTTCGTAGTCGCGGGCGGCTTGAGCGGGTTGCTCAACGTGAGCCAGGGCGCGGTGGTAGTGCAGCTCGTAGCGGGTCAGCTCGTCTAGGGTGTTGGCCTGCTCTAGGGCGCGATCGAGCAGGGGGAGGGCCAGATCGGCCTGGTCAGACTCGACGTAGAGGGCCGCCAGCTTATTCAGCAGGTAGCCGTCGTCGGGGTGCTCTGCCAGATAGCCTGCCATGATGCTGCGGGCGCGATCGAACTTGCCCCGCTCCACGACCACGGCGGGGTCATAGCCGGTGTGGTGAATGGCCACTTCGCCCAGGGTAATCACCTGCCAACGAGGGGTTTGGGCCTGCAGCGCCGCTACGCTGTCATCCACGGTTTCGTGATACGGACGGTTAAAGGTAATTTCTGGCAGACGGCGGAAGCAGCGGGTGATCAGCGTGTAGGGGGCCTGGGGGGCACCCAGCTCCAGGCGCAGCAGGTTCACGGCCAGAACATCTTCAGCGGCAACATCTCCCAGGGGCTGCCCGTCATCGAGCTGTTGCAGTACCTGGGCGGTTTCCCTCAGCAGCACCTCGTCGGCGTCGAGCACCAGCACCCAGTCGCCGGTAGCGTGGCGCAGCGATTCGTTGCGGGCGGCGGCGAAGTCGTTTTCCCAGGTAAAGCTGTGCACTTTGGCCCCGTGGGCTTGGGCGATCGCCACGGTGTCATCGGTTGACCCCGTATCGACCACCACAATTTCGCCCACCACGCCCTGCACAGACTCAAGGGTGCGGGCCAGGGTAGCGGCCTCATCTTTGACGATCATGCAGAGGCTCAGCATCAGCCTTCTCCCAGGGTTTGGGTGGCCCGCGCGATCGCCTGGCGCACCTGCTCAAAGCCGGTGCCGCCGTAGCTGTTGCGGGCCGAGACCACCTGCTGGGGGGCGATCGCCCCGTAGATATCGTCCTCAAAGGCGGGGTGAATCGCCTGCCATTCTTCTAGGGTGAGCTCCCGCAGCAGCTTGCCCGCCGCCAAAGACGTCTTCACCACCTTGCCCACCAGGTTGTAGGCTTCCCGGAAAGGCACCCCCTTGGCGGCCAGGTAGTCGGCCACATCGGTGGCGTTGGCGTAGTCTTCGTTCACCGCCTGGCGCAGGCGCGGCACCCTAAAGTTGACCCCCTCGGCCAGCAAAATAGTCATCGCCTCGATACAGCCGCGCACGGTGTTAACCGTGTCAAAGATCGCCTCTTTGTCCTCTTGGAGGTCTTTGTTGTAGGCCAACGGCAGGCCCTTCATCATCACCAGCAGCCCCTGCAGGTGGCCAAACACGCGCCCCGTCTTGCCCCGCACCAGCTCGGGCACGTCGGGGTTTTTCTTCTGGGGCATGATGCTGGAGCCGGTAGAGCAGCTGTCGTTGAGGGTGACAAAGCTAAACTCCTCCGACGCCCAGAGGATCATTTCCTCCGACAGGCGCGACAGGTGCACCATAATCAGGCTGGCGGCGCAGGCAAACTCAATGGCAAAGTCGCGATCGCTCACCCCATCCAGACTGTTGCCGTAGACCCGCTCAAACCCCAGCAGCTCGGCAGCATACTGGCGATCGATGGGAAAAGTCGTCCCCGCCAGGGCACCGCAGCCCAGGGGCGAAATGTTTACCCGCTTTTGCAAATCGTGGAGCCGTTCCCAGTCGCGCTGGGCCATGTCGAAGTAGGCCAGCAGGTGGTGGGCCAGACTCAGCGGCTGCGCCCGCTGGAGGTGGGTATAGCCCGGAATCAGAGTCTCCACGTGCTCTTCGGCCAGGCTCAGCAGGGTTTGCTGGTACTGGCGCAGCTGGGCCTGGATGGCCTCGATCTGGGCGCGCAGGTAGAGGCGCAGATCGGTGCCCACCTGGTCGTTGCGGCTGCGGGCGGTGTGCAGCTTTTTGCCCACGTCGCCAATTAGCTCCGTCAGCCGCCGCTCCACGGCGAAGTGCACGTCTTCGGCCTCCACGCCGGGGTTGAAGTCGCCCCGGCGGTACTCCTGGCGAATGGTTTCGAGCCCGGTGACGATCGCCTCACCCTCCTCAGGGCTGAGGATCTCAGTTTTGACCAGCATTTTGGCGTGGGCCTCAGAGCCGGTGAGGTCGTACTCAATCAGCGCAATGTCGAAGCCAATGCTGGCGTTAAAGCGCGCGATCGCCGGGTGCAGCGCCGTCTCAAAGCGCTGGCTCCAGGTTTGGGGAAGGGGCGTTTGCATTGTTGTGCGGCGGGTTTAGAAGGCGGTCAGGTTGCGGATGAAATATCCCAGCACAATACCGAAGAGCAGCGCCCACAACTGTCCTGACTCAACAAAATTGTTCCAAATATCGACCATGTCCCCCAGAATGTCTTGATCAAACTGCTGGGCTAGCACGGGCGAAAGGGCTTCTGGATGGGTGGTGAACCCAGATACTCCAGCCAGGCCGGGCACCTCGGCTCCGGTAAGATAGCGACTGTAGCTGTCGCCATCGCTGAGGGTAATGGGACGCAGAAGCGTGTCTACAGAAACAGGCAGGGAAGCACTTTGCAGAAGATGACCGTAAGGCTGGGATATAGCGTCCATGGCACCGTGACGACCTGAACATGGTTAACACCCAACAGACTATCACCATACCGCTGCGACCGAGCCTCTGGAACCCAAAAACCGTCAGTGCTCTGGGGATTTTGGTCGCCCTTAGCTTAGCCGCCTACCAGTCGGGCCTGGGGCGGCCTGGGGTAGATCTGATCAATCTGGCTGGCTGGCCCCAGCTGCGGGAGTTTTTGGTCGCCAGTCTGCGCCCCGATCTCAGCCCCGAGTTTGTGGCGCTGATGGGCCGTGCCGCCCTGGTCACCCTGGCCTACGCGGTGCTGGGCACGGCCCTCAGCGTGGGGCTGGGCCTGGTGGGGGGCCTGCTCTCCTCGGCGGTGTGGTGGCAGACGGTGCTCCCTGGCCATAGCGCGGGCCTGCGCCGCAGTCTGTGGCTCGGGGCGCGGGGGCTCTTGGCCTTTCCCCGCGCCATCCACGAGCTGATCTGGGGGCTGGTGCTGCTGCAAGTGCTGGGGCTCAACCCGCTGGTGGGGGTGCTGGCGATCGCGATTCCCTTTGGGGCGATCGTCGCCAAGGTCTTCTCCGAAATTTTGGACGAGACCCCCGCCGAACCGCTCCACGCCCTGCTCAATGCTGGCACGCCGCCCCTCGCCGCCTTTGTCTACGGGCTGCTGCCCCAGGCGCTGCCCAACCTGCTCTCCTACACCTTTTACCGGTTTGAATGCTCCCTCAGATCCTCTGCCGTTTTAGGCATTATCGGGGCCGGGGGGCTGGGCTACGAGATTTTTCTCAGTCTGCAATCCCTGCGCTACGAGCAACTGTGGACGGGGTTCTACGCGCTGATTGTGCTCAACGGCGCGGTGGACGGCTGGAGTGCCGTGGTGCGCCGCCGCATGGGCTTCACCAGCCGCCTCGACATCAACCGCAAACCAGGCAGTGTTTCCCCTCGGCCCGCCCTCAAAGCTCCTCGCCAGGATAGGTTCCTAATGCTGTCCTGGGTGGGGGCGATCGCGGCGATTCCCCTGAGCTGGGGGTGGCTGCGGCTGGATATAGGGGTGCTGTGGTCGGCCCGCACCCAGCGCCTCTTGGGGGAACTGCTCGACACCGGCTGGCCGCCCCCGCCCACCTGGGCCGAGCTAGTGAATTTGGCCCGGCTCTCCTGGCTGACGGTGGCGATGTCAATGGTGGCGATCGCCCTGGCCGGTCTCGGCGGCATGCTCATCTCGCTGCCCGCCGCCCAAAACGTTCTGCTGCCGGGGGGGCTGCTGCGCCCCATCGGCCAGCGGGGAGAATCGGCCTGGATAGCCTATATACTGCTGGGTCTAAGCCGCCTGGTGCTGCTGATCAGCCGCGCCATCCCCGCCCCCATCTGGGCGCTGGTGCTGCTCTACATGCTGTTCCCCGGCGTGCTGCCGGGGGCCCTGGCCCTGGCCCTGCACAACTTCGGCATCCTCGGTCGCCTGATGGCCGAGGTCAACGAAAACCTCGACGATCGCCCCGTCCGCGCCCTCAGTACCCTGGGGGCCAGCCCCAGTGCCGTCGTGGCCTACGGTATCTTGCCCCAAAACCTGGGCCGCTTCCTGGCCTACATTCTCTACCGCTGGGAAGTCTGCCTGCGTGAAACCGTGATCGTGGGCCTGGTGGGGGCTGGAGGGCTGGGCCGCCTGCTCACCGAGCAGATCAGCAGCTTCGACTACAGCGGCGTGACGGTGACTTTGGGAGTTTTCGTCGTGCTCACCTTTGCGGTAGATGCGGTGAGTCAGCGGCTGCGGGGAGTTTTGCGGGAGGGGTAGGGAGTTTTGAGTGCTTAGTTTTGAGTTTTGAGTTGCTGTACCCGACCAAACTCAAAATTCAAAACTTAAAATTCAAAACTTTTCCACTTCCCTACCCCTCACCCCGCCAGTCAGGACACCCCCCCGGCCCCGGCCACCCCTGGGGATGGATGGCGCACACCAGGGTGCAGCGCTTAGCTCGACTGGTGCCGTAGGCGATGCCGTGGTAGTTGGCGCAGCCCTGACAGCGGGAGGGACGCGTGGGCGGTAGGGATTGAAAGCCGACCTGCGATCGCAAAATCTGCTGCTTGCTCTGCTTGCGGTGCCACTGTTCGTAGGCCCGGCGGCGGCATAGATCGTTGGCCCGGTGAAAGAGTTCGTCGGTCACGCTCATGACCTGTTCTCCCTGTAGGGGGTAGATGGCGCGGGTTGACACCAGCAACGACGGAGGCTGAAGCTAAAGGAGTGGGCCTGCCAACCCGGGCAGTCCTAGGTCTAGACTACCCAACCCCACCCGACGATGCCAAAAATTTAAAGGGTTGCAATGTCAAGCTCCTGGCCCTGCCCCTCCAGCTAAAATCTAAGACCTTGCGCAGGCTTTTGGGGCCGCTTAACACCCTTCTATGCGATTTTCGCATAAGGTTTGGTCAAATCTGCATATTACAGGGTTGTCACACTCGAGAGTGTGGTAACAGCTAAAATTACAGCATTTGTTAATGGCACCGCCCGAAGATTAAGGCGAGAATAAGCGAGAGCTGCTAGCCAAATCCTAAAAAGTATCAGTAAACTGGGATACGGAATCTAAAGATTCTTGTCTGGCAAGCCTGACTTTTGCCTTTGCAGCTCCTCGTTGTTACTGGGTTTAGCTATGCTTCAGTCCCTTCACTACTCTATCGACATCATCCGTGACGAAGCTCGACAGCTGGTTCAAAAGGGTGTGGTCAGCCGTCAGCAGCCGATTTATACCCTCTGTCGCCACATCCCTGCCCGCGAGTGGGCGCTGGTGGAAACCGAGCTAGAATCTTCCGGATTCTTGCTGCGCGATCGCGTCGGCGATCTGATGGGCCGTGAAGATTGGGAGAACGACTAGCTATTCCTGAGGCTTGGCTAAGACAGGGCCATCTATTGCACTGAACCGAATGGCTAGGATAGTTTCTCTAAAAGCGTTTGAACGTTCAAACGGTTCTAAGTGTCTTAAACCAGTTGACTAGGGCTACATCATCCAAACAAACTGAGCTGGGCCGAGGAGTTGTCTTCCTCGGCCCTTTGTTGTTCGGCCACATCCCAGGGCAGCTCGGGCAGGTTGGCCCCGGCCTGCTGAAGCCGGTGGTAGACCGCGCGGGCCACCGCTGGCGACCTAGCCTCCTGAGGGCAGTGGGCAAAGAAGTACACGTCGGTACCGGCCTCAAGCCACTGGTGCAGCCGGGGTACCCATTCCTCAACATAGGGCTGGTTGTAGGCCAGATCGGGATGGCTGATGTAGCGAACAATGGTGAAGGGGGCCGTCACCGCAGGCTGGAGCGGCACCCTGGGTTTCTTGCGCTCGGAGCCGATCTGGGGGTCGTCGCTGGGGGTGTTGATGCAGTCGTAGATGGGGCGCGTATCCAGCAGTACGCGACCGACGCCCAGGCTGGTGAGCATCTGGTTAAGGCGGGTGGCCTGGGGTTCGGTAAACCAGTCGAGATGGCGCACTTCCACGGCGATCGGGTGGGTTTGTCGGGGCCAGCGAGCCAGAAATTCCCTCAAATCACCCATTTGATCGGGGCTATAGGTGGGCGGTAGCTGAATGAACAACGGCCCCAGGCGGTCTCCCAGGGGCATGAGGGTTTGCAGAAAGCGGTGAGACGCCTCAACAAAGGGCACCAGCCTGCCCTGGTGGGAGAAGGCGCGGGGCAGCTTGGGGCAAAAGCGAAAACCGGGGGGCATGGTGGTCGCCCAGCGATCGATGGTTTTGGCGTCGGGCATGGAGTAGAAGGTGGTGTTGCCCTCGACAGCGGTGAGGCGATCGCCGTAGAGCCGCAAAAAATCCCCTGCCTTGCTGCCCCTGGGGTAGAAGCTGCCCACCCAGTCCTTAAACGCCCACACCGCGCACCCGGTAAAGTAAGTTCCCACCATATCTGTCTCCCCCGATTGTTGGCCCTGTTCCAATTCTGACTTAAGCCGAATGATTCACGGAAACCGGCCAGCAGTGACTGTCCTTCCCAGGTGGCACCTCCCTGGGGCAATGGTTAAGGGTTGAGACAGATCCAGGGCCGACCCAGCCAGGTTAGCTATGCTTTAGACCACATCCCAGGGATATAGCCATGGCCACCTGGATTAGAACCATCAAAAACCTCGGCAGCAGCTGAACGTTCAACCGTTGCCAAGACCAATGCCTTAAACAGACTGGCTACAGCTATCGCTCCTACCACCCCGCCCATGGACTCTAAATCGTTTCTTGCCGCCCTCAACCCAGACTCAATGGTGGTTAAGCCCAGCCACCGCGTCAGGCTCAAAGACTTTGACCCCGGCTTTACCGGCGATTTTAAGAAAAAAGAAGCCAAAGCCCTGCTTCAGCAAGGGGTTGAAGAACTGGCCCGCTACCAGGACATGCTCTACGCCCAAAATACCTACGCCCTGCTGCTGATTTTTCAAGCCATGGATGCGGCGGGCAAAGACAGCACCATCAAGCATGTTATGTCGGGCATTAACCCCCAGGGCTGTCAGGTGTATAGCTTTAAGCAGCCCTCCGTCGAAGAGCTGGATCACGACTACCTGTGGCGATCGTTTAAAGCTCTGCCCGAGCGCGGCAACATCGGCATTTTTAACCGCTCGTACTACGAAGAGGTGCTGGTGGTGCGGGTGCGGCCCGAACTGCTGGCTCAGCAGCAGCTACCCCTCAGCACCCGAGGCGACCACATCTGGCAGCAGCGCTTTGAAGAGATCAACAATTTCGAGAAGTACCTGGTCAGCAACGGCATCGTGGTGATGAAGTTCTTTCTCAATGTGTCAAAGGAAGAGCAGAAAAACCGCTTTCTAGACCGCATCGATCGCCCCGAAAAGAACTGGAAATTTTCCGTCGCCGATGTCAAAGAGCGGGGTCGCTGGGACGACTACATGGCCGCCTACGAGGATATGTTTAGCCACACCAGCACCCCCTGGGCACCCTGGCACATTATCCCCGCCGACAGCAAGTGGTTTACCCGCCTGGCCGTGGCCAGCTTCATCCACCAAAAGCTGAAATCCCTCAATCTGGCCTACCCCGTGCTGGAGGACAACCATCTAGAACGGCTGCGGGAGGCGAGGGTGATGTTGGAGAGGGAGGGGGAGTAGGGGGTGGGGAGAGTAAGTTTTGAGTTTTAAGTTTTAAGTTTTGAGTTGATGGTTGAGTAGTGAACTGAGAACTCAAAATTTATAACTCAAAACTCTCCCCCACTCCTTACCCCTACCCCCCTACCCGCCAACCCTGCCGCCACCCGAAACACCTTCGCCTCCTGGTACGGTGCGGCGATCAGCTGAATCCCCACGGGGAGGTGGCCGGGGCGGTGGATAGGCACCGATAGCACGGGCAACCCAATAAACGAAAGTGGCTGGGTGTAGAAGCCCAGGTGGGGGCGCAGGGGGTAGGTGGTGCCGTCGATCTCCAGGGTGGTTTGGTCGAGGGGTGGGGCCACGCAGGGGGTGGTGGGGGCGATCAGCACATCGTAGTGCTGGAAGAGGTCGCGGACGCGATCGCGGTACCACCTTCTCAACCGCTGCGCCTGCACGTACCAGGCGGCAGGAATCATCGCTCCAGCCAGAAAGCGATCGCGGGTGGCCGGGTCAAACTCCATCGGGCTGTGGCGCAGGCGCTCCAGGTGCAGCTGGCTGCCCTCGCAGGCGGTGATGATGTAGGCGGCGGCTCTGGCCCGGTGGGTTTCAGGAAATTCCACCACGTCCGAGACCTCCAGGGCCTGGAGCACCTCAGCCAGCACGTCCCGCACGAAAGGCTCCATCCCCCGCGCAAAATGCCCGCCGAGTTGGGCGATCCGCAGTCCTTCGATGCCCTGGGTGAGCACGGGGGCGACGGCATCTGGGGGCCGTTGGGTACAGACGGGGTCGGCTGGGTCTGGCCCCTGCATGAGGTCGTAGACGGTGGCGAGGTCGGCGAGCGATCGCGCCATTGGCCCCACGTGGTCTAAACTGCTGGAAAACAAAAACGCCCCGGCCCGCGACAGCCGCCCGTAGGTGGGTTTCAGCCCATAGACGCCGCACAGCGCAGCGGGCACCCGAATTGAGCCATTGGTGTCTGAGCCCAGGCTAAAGGGCACCAGCCCCGCCGCCACCGCCGCCGCCGACCCGCCCGAGGAGCCGCCCGCCATCCGCGTGGGGTCGTGGGGGTTGGGCGTGGTGCCAAAGTGGGCGTTGATGGTGACAAAGCCGTAGGCGTACTCGTCCATATTCAGTGCGCCGACCAGCACCGCCCCGGCCTGCTGTAGGCGGGCGATCGCCGTGGCATCCTGCACCGCTGGGGGATTGCCCTGATTCAGCTTGGCCCCCGCGATCGTGGTAATGCCCTCGATGTCGAACAGGTTTTTGACGGCAAAGGGGACGCCTGCCAGGGGGCCAGGATCTTGGCCTGCGGCGATCGCATTGTCGATGGCCTGGGCCTGCGATCGCGCCCGTTCCGCCGTCACCTCAGTAAAGCAGTTGAGCGCTGGGTTGCGAGTAGCGATATCGGCCAGAGCGGCATTCACCACCGTCTCGGCAGATAGTTTTCCGGCGTTAACGGCAGCCGCTAGAGCCAGGGCGTCGGGCGGTTGGGTCATGGCTCAAAGGTGGCAGCACTTTCCACCGTATCCGGCAACGGAAAGGTGAGCACGGGCTGGGCGATCGCCCAAATATGCTCCACATTGGCCACCACCCCCGGCTTAATCTCATCGGGAATAGGGAGATCCAGGGCTTTGGCGATCGCATCAACATAATCGGTCAAGGCAATTGAGTCAGACGGCTCAGCACTCATATCACTCTGCATCACTGGTAAATCCTGCCTCTATGATGAAACCATAGGCCGTTGCTAGTTACGTCTTTGACTATGGCTTCACCCTTGCCGGTATGGATCCGTATCTTGAGCAGCCTGGGTTGTGGGCATTGTTTCACAGTCGATTGATTGTGGCTCTGGCCGATGCGATCGAGGTTGTACTCAAGCCAGAGTATTACGTGGAGGTTGAGAGCCGAACATACCTCAGCGAAACTGAGGGTGGTCTGCTGATTGGCATTTCCGATGCGGTTGTCGCCGCTGCCCCCGCCAAGCCTGCGCCTTCAGCCGAAGCGCATAACAGCGCTCGGGTGGCAACGCAGGTTTGCCCCCAGCGAGTCAGGCTGCCCATGCCCGAAGAGATTACTGAGCGCTATCTTGAAATTCGCGAGGTCAGAACGGGTGACGTCATTACGGCTATAGAAGTGCTCTCACCCAAAAATAAACAACCTGGCAAGGGCCGTTTGGTCTACGAAGAAACGCGCGCTCAGGTGCTCAGCAGTTTGACCAACCTGGTCGAAATTGACCTGCTCCGCCGGGGAAAACCGCTGACGCTGCTAGACGGAACCAACCAGCAAGATTACTGCATCTTAGTCAGCGCCAGCGACCAACGCCCCACTGCCGACCTCTATTCATTCACCATACGGCAGCCGCTACCCGATATCCCCATCCCGCTCAGGTCAGGGGATAAGCCTATCGTGGTGCCGTTGCAGACCATTGTTGCCGGGGTCTACGAACGGGGCCGCTACCACACTCGCATCGACTACACTCAACCACCCTCACCTCCTTCACTCTCAGAGGCTGACCAAACCTGGCTACGAAAGTTACTAAGGGAGCAGGCCAATTCATAATCTATGATGATCGTATAGAACAACTCCTACCGTCTCGTTGGAAACGCGTTGTCGAGATTCGAGTTCATAGTTGATGGCCCACCCGTGTCACAACAGACCCGTAGGCGTGAACGTCTTAGAGCCTGGCAAAGTGTAGTACGTCAAGAAGCGGAAAAATATTGGGCATCGGGGCAAAGTGCTGTCACAGGTCTAGTTATGTTGCAAGTAACCTATTTCTACGATTCTGTTGCAATAGACGTGGACAATATCGTCAAGCCCATTCAGGATGCCATAATTGGATTAGCGTATATTGATGATGATCAAGTAACGGATGTTCTTGTCAGGAAGCGAAATTTGTCGGGCAACTTTAAAGTCGAGAATATGACCTCAATCCTAGCAGAGGGCTTTTCTCGAGGAAACGAATTTTTGCACGTTGTCGTAATTGATGCTCCTGACCAAGAGGTACTGATCTGATGGCAACTCCAACTGTAAATTTGGAAAGAGAGCGATTACTGCAGCTGGCGGAAGAATATCGCAATAATGGATACGAGGTTGCATTTCATCCTGGCCTTGAAGACCTACCTGATTTCCTTAGAAATTATCGCCCTGATATGATTGCAAGACGAGGGGATGAAGCCGTAATTGTTGAGGTAAAGTCACGTCATTTACTGGGTTCTTCTCAAGGGCAATATTTACAGGATTTAGCTCAAGCTGTAGAGCAAAATCCTGGTTGGCGATTTGAGTTAGTAATGGCTAATCCAGAGGATGTTGTATATCCTCAAAATACCGAAGGTTCTCTTCAAAAACATGAAATAGAAGCAAGGCTACAAGTCGCGAAGCAATTTGCGTCGCAACATTCAGAGCCAGCCATCCTATATTCTTGGGCTCTTGCTGAAGCAGCTTTAAGGCTTGTTTCAGAGCATGAAGGACTGAGCCTGAAAAGATCCGATTCGCTTTATTTAGTGAAGCAACTAGTTATTGAGGGAGTGATTTCGCGTTCTGAATATCAGTTACTCATGGATTCACTTTCATTGCGTAATACAGTTGCTCATGGCTTTAAAACAACTCGAGTTACGCAAGAGCTTGTACATGAGTTAATTGATTTGATAGAGCAACTCTTGGGAACTTTGCACACTAGTTCCGACGCAGACTAGTACTTCACGGCATAAATTTGTCTGCCGTCGCGCAAGCCTCTAGCTTGCCGCAGGCGAGACGCCTGCGCGACGATAGTCGGTAGATTTTTGCCCTCTGGTACTAGCAACTCCAGTGAAGTAGTTCACTTGTTGGGGAGCTTATTGCTCCCCAACACATTTGAGCTAAACAGCCCCTCCGCCTCTTGCTTAATCGCGGTGTACTGGTCAATTACCGGCTGCACCGCCGCCTCTTCGCGCTCCACGTAGTCATAAAACTGGGTGAAAATGCGCTCCACCTCTTCGTAGATAATCCCCAGCTTTTCGTTGAGGCGGCTGGCTACTTCTTCTTGAAAGCGGTTTTTTTCGCTGTCGAGGGCGTTTTCAAACTTGGCGATGATGCGATTGCGCTGCCACAAAATACCGATCGCCAGCACTACCACCCCCACCCCGGCGAAGGCAATGCCGATCGCGCTCAAGATCGCCTCGGCCACCGCAAACTCAATGATGTGCAAAATGGTGCCCGCCACCGCCATCACTGCGCCGCCGACGATCTCGTTGGCCAGGTCGCCCGCCTGGGTGGCCAGCATATCCCCCAGGCCGTGGTCGGCCATCAGGTTATTCACCTTGGCCCGCACGCTGTCGATCACCTCCTGGCGGCGCTCCAGCACCTTGAGCGAAATGTGGCTGCTCTCCAGACGATGGGTCTTAACACTGTCGAGATCTTGGTTGAGCCCGTCGAACAGCTGGCGAATGCCATCGACAAAGTGCTGTGCCCCCTCGCTCGACACCTCTTCTAACGATTCGCGCAGATCGCGGGCGCAGCGCTCCTGAAAGTCGTCAATCCAGGCCTGCATGGAAGCATCCTGGTTGAACAGGCCGACGAACGATCGCCGCACCACCATGGGCACCGTCAAACTCTGGCGAAAGTCGCGCTTGATGCGGGCCGAAATTACCTCGTAGCGGGCCGCCAGGCGATCGGCCAGGGTGTTGATCTCGTAGCGCGATCGCGCCCTGCCCGCGTCAATTTTGCTGCGAATGCTCTGGGCGGTGGCGCGATCGCTAGCCAGCTGCCGGTTCAGCCCCTCCACATCGCTATTCAGCAGGTCAATAATTTGCTGGGTGGTCTGGCTCACCGATCGCAGCTTAATTCTGTAGCTCTCCCCCGACGACACCATCGCCTGAATGTACTGCCGCACTGGCTCAAAGCCGCTATTCGCCGCATCGCCCTCCTGCTCCAGCGCCGCCGAGGTCGGGAAGATGATCGGCGCTTTAATCTGCTTCTGGTAGGCGTATTCCTTCACCCGCTCCACGTTGGTGGCCAGGTCGGCGGGGCGCAGCAGATCAGCCTGCTGCAAAATAAACACCACCTTCTTGCGCCACTCGGCACTGACAAAATCGAGAAAATCCCAGGCGCTCTTTTGGTACGGGTTCTTAGCGAACAGCACAAAAAACGTCAGATCGCTGTTGGGAATGTAGCGCTCGGTGATGATCTGGTGCTCGGCAATCACCGTGTTGGTGCCCGGCGTATCCACAATTGAGATATCTTGCAGAATTGGGATGGGGCGACCAATCTTGCGCAGGCTCGGCTCTACCTGTTCAACAAACTCCTGCTCGGCGTAGACAATCTGCTGAATCGAGTCGGTGCAGGGCTCAATGTCGGTAGCGCATACCTCAGCATCGAGCAGGGCGTTGACAAAGCTGCTCTTGCCCGCCTTCACCTCGCCCACCACCACAAACAAAAACGGCTCGTTGATGTTGCGGCGCAGGTTGTGGGTGGTGCGCTGTAGGTTGGGGTTGTTGATGTCATTGGCCAGGGCTTGCACCCGCTCTAACAGGCGATCGAGGTCGTCACGATAGGCGTGGAGCTTTGCGTTGATGATTTGGCTGGCCACGGCAACGTCTCCTTAATACCCACGAGGCCGCAACTGGGCTGGCCTGCCCTTAAATTATCGCACGGCCAGATTTTTGGGCTGTCTCTCGTTTGGGCAGCATCCGCCCGCCAGAACCCTAGCCGATCTGGCGTATCCATCCCTATACCCCAGGCGGGTACGTGACTCCCCCCCTCAAGGGGCGGTTCTCTTTCACCGACAACACCTTACCTTGCGCCTACCTTGAAAGGGTATGAGGCTTAAGGTACTTCCTTTGACGACATCGCTGCAATCTCCCTCCCTCCCATCGAGTGACCTGGCTCGGCTACTGAACATTCAAGAGATTTACTACGAACCCGCTGCGCTGGATTACCCTCGCGGCCAGGACATGCTGGCTAAGTATCCCGACGCACAGCTGATTGAGGTTGCTTCCCATTGGAATATCCCAGACCTGCACGGCAATGAGGGCTCCGTAGAAGACTGGAATCGCATCAAGCGCACGGTGCTGGTGCTGGGAGTGAAGAAGTCGCTGCAAGCGCGCCCCAACAGCCGCAGCTCCGATTTCGTGGCCCCGTCCCATGCCAACGGGTGCGCGATGGCATGCGCCTACTGTGTGGTTTCCGGCACGCTAATTTCTACTCCGAAAGGCCCAGTACCCGTTGAGCAAATTCGGGATGGAGACGAAGTATTTGCCTACGATAGTTCTTCGGCACAGCTCGTAGTAGCTGTCGTTTCTGGAACGGCTGAACGGGTCGTTGACGAAGTGCTTGAAATTCAGGTTGGTGACACAGTACTTCGTGTAACGGCTGAGCACCCTGTAATGACTCGTAGAGGGTGGGTAAAAGCAGGAGATCTAACTGAAGACGATGAAGTTCTGTGTGATGATGACCACATAGAGTGATGCCATTATCTACAGCCAAAGCAAATTGCGGAAATAAGGCAACTGGAATGATGTGGTGAGCTTGTAAAATCTCAGTGCTACTGCAGCATCGACAAAGAGTGTCTCGCTGAATTACGCTTCCAGACCACTGTTTTCCAGCCTTTCTATGCCTGAATGTTTGTTTAGCACTGCCATCTACAAAATTAGGATTGCCATTTGATCGGTGCTTATTAGAAATGATTTTTGCTTGTGCTTTTCTGCCCTCACCAGCCTTGGAGCAAATAGGACAATAGTTATTTCTGTTCTCGTGAGCCTTGAATCCTTGGTCGCAAACCTTACAGTGCTGTAGTTTTACATGGAGGTTCAGTAGAGACTTGTCAATTGAAAACAGAACTCCCTCGTACTGACGGATGCTTCTTACATCCTTGCCAAGATATTGGCTAGCCTGACGGTAGGAGTAAAAGCTGCGGAAAGGCTTGGCTAGCATCTCCCCATGAAGACTACGACAAAGAGAACTGCAAAAGTTTTCCTGTGTTGCGTGCTTTCCACACCAAACACAATTGTGTCTAATCATCGATCGAGAAGTACAACCGATCTAATCTTATGCCAAGTTACAAGAAGATTACAAGTATTAAACGGATTCAAGCGACTACAAAAGTCCACAACTTTCATGTGCCAGGACACGAATCTTATGTGGCTAATGGAATCGTCACCCATAACTGTTACGTAGCCCGCAGAAAAGGCTTTGCCAACCCGATCACCACCTTTGTCAACATTGAGCAGAATCTGCGCTACATTCGCCGCCATGCCGGGCGACAGGGCACCAAGCCAGAACCCAACCAGGTCGACCCCCAGTACTGGGTGTACGAGATCGGTGAGAACAGCGACTGTTCGGTCGATGCCGCCCTCTGCGACAACGTGAAGGACCTGATGGCGCTGTTTCGCGATCTGCCCAACGCGAAGGCCACCTTTGCGACCAAGCGCGTGAACCGCGAGTTGTTGACCTACGACCCCCAGGGCAAGACCCGCCTTCGCTTTAGCCTGATGCCCCAGTCGAAGGCAGCGGTGGTCGATATTCGAACGTCGCCGATTAGCGATCGCATTGCCGCCATCAACGACTTTGTCGATGCTGGCTACGAGGTGCACGTCAACTTCGCGCCCGTGATCTACTACGAGGACTGGCTGGCCGACTACCGGCAGCTGTTTGCAGAAATCGACGATACCCTTTCACCCCAGGCCAAAGCGCAGCTCCAGGCCGAGGTCATTTTCCTGACCCACAACGATCGCCTGCACGAGGTCAACCTCGGCTGGCATCCCCAAGCCGAAGACCTGCTGTGGCAGCCCGGTTTACAGGAGACCAAATTCTCCCAGACCGGCGGCAAGAATGTGCGCTACAGGCGCGGCCTGAAGGGCACGCTGGTCGACGGGCTACGGGAGCTGCTGGAGCAGCAATTGCCCTACTGCACCATCCGCTACGCCTTTTAGCTGCCTGGGCTACTCGGCAAAGCAAAATTCCCTGGCCAACTCCCACGGCCCCCTGCGGTAGTACCACAGCAACAGGCCCTCGCCCCGCCCCCTCAGAGATTGCCACTGCGCGTTTAGATCTTCGTAGAACTGGCGGGCCGTTTCGGGCTTTACTTTGTTTTGAATGGTGATGTGGGGGCAGTAGCCCTGGCGATCCTGGGGAATGAGCCATTCGTCCCAGGTGGTGGCCAGGGTGCTGTGTAGCTGCATCAGCTCCGGGGCGCTAACGCCGATGGCGACGCCGTTGCCAAAGAACTGGAGCGACGGCAAGGCCACAGGAAAAGGCTGAGTCTGGGCGCACAGGGTGCTCAGGGTGTGGGCAATAGCCGTTTCCTGGTCGCCCGGCAGCTGATGAAACAGCATGATGTGGGCAGGTACCACATTGCGCTCTGGGGGAAAGTGCTGCTGGCGCAACTGGTTGGCTCGCTCAAAGGTAGGTTGATCTAATTTCAGCGTCAAAAGCAGAGAAGTACTCATCGGGCCACGAACTCAGAGAAAACCAAGGGAGGGGTAGGAGTAATACCTATTGTCGCGGTTGGCCGGTGCAGGCGAGTCAGCCAGGAGAAGGGGATAGAACCGACCCACACTTTTCTAACCGCCTGCTTTGCCGACACTCTGCCGTCTAGGCCGATCCGCAGCGTAGAAGGTTGGGAAAAATCAAGGGTGAACGGGGTAATTATCCAGCCAAGTAATCGGGAAGCCTAGGGCAAGGCAGCCGGTGCGACGACCAGGCAAGTGTCACAGTCAACTGTCATACAGACCAAGGGGCGCTTACGTTCGTAACCAAGGTGCATTGAGAACAAGTGGTGGCCCTTTGGTGACGACTGCTTGTTTTGCGGCTTGCTACTCTCTTCTCCCTGTTTTTCTATGTCACAGACCTATATCACCCACCTGGGCAAGTTTTTGCCGGGGGAGCCGATTGACAACGACCAGATGGAAGCCTACCTCGGCCTAATCAACGGCAAACCCTCCAGGGTTAAGCGCCGAATTTTAGCCAGCAACGGCATCCGTCAGCGCCACTATGCCCTCGACCAGCAGCAGCAAACCACCCATCTCAACCACCAAATGGCAGCGGCAGCGGTGCGGCATGCCCTGGATAACGGCGATCTCGATCCGGCAGCGGTGGATTTGCTCTGCGCCGCCACCACCTGGCCCGACCTGCTCGTTCCGGGCTTTGCCAGTATGGTGCATGGAGAACTGCCCGAGTTTGCGCCCCTGGAAGCCACCAGCCATCAAGGGGTGTGCTGTGCCGGGGTGGCGGCGTTGAAGTATGCCGCAACTCAGGTCAGCCAGGGCCAGAAGCGCTGCGCCGTGGCGGTGGCGTCAGAGCTGGCTTCGCGCCTGTTTAAGCACACCCAGTTTGAGGCCCAGCCCGATATCCGAGCGGGCAAGGCCGTCCCCTTTGACACGGAGTTTTTGCGCTGGATGCTGTCGGATGGGGCCGGGGCCATGGTGTTGCGCAATCGCCCCAGGGCCGAAGGCCTCAGCCTGCGGCTGGACTGGATTGAGCTGGTATCCCACGCCAATGCCCATCCGATGTGTATGTATGCCGGGGCAGAGCACGCCCAGGGAACTCAAAGCTGGATGGACTACCCCAGCGTGGCCGATGCGGCAGCGGCGGGGGCGACCCACCTGCGGCAAAATATTCGGCTGCTAGACCAGGTGGTACAGCTGGGGGTAGAAGGCTGGCTGCGGCTGATTGAAGCAGGCCGAATTCGCCCGGCAGACATTGACTGGCTGCTGTGCCACTACTCCTCTCACTTTTTTCGCAGTCAGATTGTCGAGCTGCTGGAAAAAGCCAACGCCATGATTCCCGAAGAGCGCTGGTTTACGAACCTCTACACCAGGGGCAATACCGGCTGCGCCTCAATTTATCTAATGCTGGAAGAACTGTTCCACAGCGGCAAGCTTCAGCCGGGACAGACGATCTTTTGCTTCGTGCCCGAGAGCGGCCGCTTTACCACGGCCTATCTCAAGCTCACGGTGGTGGATGGAACGGTACCGTTGCAACCAGTTTCAGCGGCTCACCCAGCGGCGGCGATGTTTGAGTCGCAAGGGGGTGCCCTTGGCCCGCGGCCTGGGACGGGGCTAAGCCCGGAGGATAGGGAGTTGGGGGTGACTGACGCGTCAGCTCCCCCGGCTGGGGTGGATGTGCACGCTGAACTGCTCCGACAGCTAACGCTGACTTGGCTGGAGTTTGAGCGTCAGCTCCAGTCAGTTCCACTAATTCGTCAGCTGAATCGCGGCGAGTTTACCCTCGACAGCTACCGGGCGCTGCTGCGGAATTTGCGGCCTCAGGTGGTGGAGGGGGCGCGCTGGATTGCGCGGGCGGCGTCGAATATGGAGAACTTTCAGGTGCGATCGCACTTTATTGGCCATGCCCAGGCAGAACACCGAGATTTTCAAATGCTGGAGCACAACTACGTGGCGGTGGGGGGTAGCTTAGCCGATATCGTCAACGCTGAGCAAAACCTGGGCAGCGAGGCCCTGTCTGCTTTCATTTTCCACCGGGCGTCTCAGCTAAACCCAGTAGATTTAATCGGCAGCATGTTCATTGTTGAGGGGTTGGGCAGTCGCCTGGCGAGACGGTGGGCGGAGCAAATTCAGCAGCAGCTGGGGCTAACCAGGGATCAGGTTTCTTTTTTGGCCTACCACAGCGAAAACGATGACAGCCATACCGATAAGCTCAACGCGATTTTTCAGGCGGAGTGGATTACGGCGGAGATGGCGGCCCGAATTGTTAAAACGGCTCAGGTGACGGCGCGGCTATATCGGCTTCAGCTAGAAGAGATTGTGACTGACTAACCGGCTTATAGGGTTTCCGACTATAGCTGTAGCCAGTCCGGTTGAGATATTGCCCGTATAAACGTGCGAACGTTTTGGATGTCCTAACCAGCGTGACTATGGCTATAAAACGCTTATCCAAAATCTCATTGAGACTGGCCCAGCGAGCCGAGGTCGCGTCCCTGCAAAAGAGGTTTATTTGCTTGGAATGCTCTGAGGTTGCGATCAGGGTCTACCGCTTGATCGCTTGATATTCCTTTCATTAATCGATCTATTTACCTATGACTTTCTATCAACCTCAACCCTATAACCGCCTCGACCCTGACGGGTGGGATGTGCTGTACCTCGACCAGGCGATTCCGCTTGACCCAATTGCCAAGGGCCACATGGTCAATGACCTGCGCAGTTTTAGCCGGGTGTATTTGCTCAACCCCATTCGGCTGATTGCCAATCTGCTGCTGGGGCTGATCTTGATTTTGAAGCGGCTGCTGCCGTTTGAGTTTAAGGCCTATGGCCCTATGCACCGTAGCGCAGCCTGGTTTCTCGAAACGTGGGTGCAGCCAGAGGCCTGCTATCTGATCGTGCGCCATCTGGGGCTGGGCTCTAATGTGGTCAATTTCTTGATCGACAACGGCCCCGATCGCAGCATTCCTAAATCTCAGCTCTATCCTCAAACCGTAGCTGATTTGGCCAACAACGCCTTTCTTGAACACGACTTGATTCTCTACAACTTTGTCTACGACTATCACCAGGCCCAGGCCCAAAACCCGAACTGGCTGGCCCAGGTGCAGCAGCAGGGAATTTGCTTTGACAGCCTGCGACCGGTACAGCCCCAGATTGACTTCACGCACCGCTGGCACCAGATTTTAGACCTGGAGTCGGCGATTGAGTTATTCAAGGTGTTTTACTCCCTCTGTTTGACTACTAAGGAGTTTGAACGGGCGGTGCTGTCTCTGCAGTTTGACGAAAACTTTGGCTGTTATATCAGCGCTATTACCAACGACTATCGCTGGAATCATGTGATTCTCAACCGCCATCCGCTGGCCCCCAACAGTCCCTTTTCGGCGGCTCGGGCGCTGCTGCTACACGGCCTGACGACTGAGTACCTGCACCGCTACCTGGAGTTGACAGCGGCCCAAGCCTTGGGGAGTCGTAGCACATCTGGTTAAAGGCTCGTGGTTTAGGCTCAGCCCCAGGGCCGGTCACAGGCTTGGGGAGGCTCAACGGGTGAACGTTCAAAGGCTATCCGGCGACAGGCTTGGGAACTAGAACAGGATATTCATCCTCAGTCTGGGATTATTCAAACGGATTTGATACCAGGCCACCTCGACATCGTGCTGGAATTTGGCATAGTGCTCTAAACTGGCTGGGTGATAAAGCTCTGGGTTGGCTGAGCCGGGTTCAACTAAACCGGGAACTGCCGCTATGATAAGTGCACATGATCTAGTGTCCCTGACCTGTGACTGAGCCTGCGATTCGCGAAGCGATCCGTTCCGGAAACGCCCCTTCTACCTCCCCCACCGCAACACCTGGCCTGCCGCGCCAGCGGTGGCAGGTGGCCATGGCAGATGCCCCCCTCGCGACTTCCCTGGCCCAGGTCACGGGGCTGTCGCCGCTGCTCACCCAGGTGCTGGTCAACCGGGGCATTACCACTGCGGCTCAGGCTACCGATTTTCTTGACCCCGAGCGGCAGCAGTTGCCCTCACCCCTGGCGGAGTTCCCTGACCTGGCGGCGAGTTTGGAGCTGTTGGTGGCAGCGATTGACACCCAGCAGGCGATCGCCATCTGCGGCGACTACGATGCCGACGGTATGACCAGCACCGCCCTGCTGCTGCGGGCGCTGCGGGCGCTGGGGGCGCAGGTGAGCTACACCATCCCCAGCCGCATGGCCGAGGGCTACGGCCTCAACACCCGCATCGTCGAAGACTGTTACGCCGAGGGGGTGAGCATCATTCTCACGGTGGACAACGGCATTGCGGCGGTGGCCCCGATCGCCCGCGCCCGCGAGCTGGGCCTGGCGGTAATCGTCACCGACCACCACGACATTCCCCCGGAGATTCCGCCCGCCAACGCGATTTTGAACCCCAAGCTGCTGAGCGAGGCTTCGCCCTACCGGGGGGTAGCGGGGGTGGGGGTGGCCTACATTTTGGCGGTGTGCCTGGCCCAGGCCCTGGGGCGCACCCAGGATTTGACCGGGCCGCTGCTGGAGCTGTTTACCCTGGGCACCATTGCCGATCTGGCCCCGCTGACGGGGGTAAACCGCCGCTGGGTGCGGCGGGGGCTGGGGCTATTGCCCAGGTCGCGCCTGTTTGGCATTCAGGCGCTGATTCAGGTGGCGGGGCTGGCGGATCAGAGCAAGCCGCTCAAGCCCGAGCACATCGGCTTTCGCCTGGGGCCGCGCATCAACGCCGTGGGCCGGATTGCCGATCCGCAGATCGTCATCGATCTGCTCACCACCGACGACGTGGGGGTAGCCCTGGAGCGGGCCATGCAGTGCGAGCAGATCAACGGCACCCGCCAAGATCTCTGCCAGAGCATTGAGCAGGAGGCGATCGCCTGGTGTGAGCAGCAGCGGGCGATCGGTGCGGTGGACATTGAGCGCGATCGCGTGCTGGTGGTGGTGCAGCCGGGCTGGCACCACGGCGTCATCGGCATTGTGGCCTCGCGGCTGGTGGAGCGCTACGGGGTGCCCGTGTTCATCGGCACCTACGAGGACGACGACCACAAAATCATTCGCGGTTCGGCGCGGGGCATCCCTGAGTTTGACGTGTTTGCCGCCCTACAAACCTGCCACGACCTGATGGAAAAGTTTGGCGGCCACCGGGCGGCGGGGGGCTTCTCGTTTTTGGCCAACCGGCTGCGCCAGGTGACCACGCGGCTGTCCCACTACGCCTGCCAGACCCTCTCGGTCGATCTCCTCAAACCGCTGGTGAAAATCGACAGTCAGGCCAGCCTGGGGGAGGTAGACCAGGAGTTATTTGACCAGATCGACCACCTGCACCCCTGCGGCATTGAGAACCCCGATCCCGTATTTTGGACGCCGAATGTGCGGGTGCTGGAGCAGCAGACCGTGGGCCGCAACCGCGACCACCTGAAGCTGGTGCTGGCCGAAGCGGGAGGCAATACGACCATCAAGGCGATCGCCTGGCGCTGGGGCGAATATTACCCCCTGCCCAGCCACCTCGATGTGGCCTATAAACTCAAGCAGAACGAGTGGCAGGGCAGCACCAGCGTGGAGCTAGAGCTAGTCGGCGTGCGGCTGGCGGCGGGGGCTCCACCACTCGAGGTTCAAAATACGGGCCATGGGGCTAGCCCAGATGGGCCGCTGCCGACCCGCCTGGCCGGGCCATCGCTGCCCAGGGTCACGGTTCCCCTGGCGGCCAGGGCCGGAGAAAGGCTGACCCTGCGGGAGGCCGAGCTGCCCCCAGATGCTGCGCCATCCCTGGTGGAAAGCGAGCTAGAGGCGATTCCGGGACGGATCGCTCCGCGAATCGCCCCCCCGGATCCGGCTGTCCCCGACCCAGCCCCCCCGGCTCCAGCGGCCCCCCATGCCGCCGAATTCATCTACAGCAACCGCCGCTACTCGGCGACCACCAAAATCTCCCCCCAAACCGAGCCAGCGACCACTACGTTGACTATCAGCAACCCCGAGGGCCAGCGGCTGGTCGTCAACCGGGGAGATCAGCAGGGCTGGCTCTACCTGCCCGGAGAATCGGCCAAACCCGTTGACCTCAGCGAGCCCCACTACGGCAACCTGGTGCGGGCCGGGGCGGCGGCGGTCGAGCTTCAGAAGCTGGCGCAGCAGCTGGCGGCGGCCACCGCCCAGCTGGCCGAGCAGGACGCCCTCCTGGCAGAACAGAAGGCTCTACTCACCCAAAAAGAGGCTCAGCTCAGCGAGGTAAAGGCTGAGCATGCGGCCCTCCTCAAGGCCCAAATTCAGGGGAGACAGTCCCAGCCCGCTCCCGCTGACCATGGGAAGGTAGGGGGCACCCAGACTCCGGCCATACCGGTTCAGCCCGCTGCGGCCCCCCCAGCTGTCGCGCCCACCGAACTCTCCCCCGCCGCCGCGCCTCCCCCTCAGTCGCCGTCGCCCGCCAGGGGGTCGCCCGCCCCAGTTCAGGCGGCCCCCAGGGCCGCCTCCAGAGCCGCCCCGCCGCCCAGGGTAGAACTATCAGGGGCGGCGGCCCCAGCTGCCGCTCCACCGCTAAAGCTTGACGAGGCCAAGCAGCAGGTGCGCCAGGGCTTGAGCGATCGCGTCTGGTATTGTCTCAGCGCCGACAGCCAAACAGACCTGGCCCTGGCGGTAGCCCACCTGGCCACCGCCAGCGGCCCTCAGGCCGATGCCGCTGCCGTAGCCGGGCTGGCCACGGTGCTTGAACGCGAGCTGTTGCAGCCCCTGCTGAGCGACTTTGCCAGCTATGGCGATCAGACCGGCGATCGCGATCTGGCCGCCCTGGCCAGCGACCTGGCCGAGGCATCGAGCCTGGCGGCGCTGCCGCCCCTGCTGAGCGAAACCTGGCGATCGCTGACTGCCAAAGCCCTGGCCGCCGCCAACAAACCCCGCAAAGCCCTGCACGAAACCACCCACGCCGACACCAGCGCCACCCCCTTCCCCATTGACGACAGCCACCGGGTGATGCTCGACGAATTTCTCCAGGGGTGGGATCACCCCATTGCCCGCTGGCTGACCGGGGGCGGGGCCGAAGCTGCCTCTGACCTGGCCCAGGTGGCCCAGTTGCAGCAGCGGGCTAGGGGCTCTCTGCCGCTGTGGCAAGGGCAAATGCTGCAACATTTAGTGCTGGGGCAGCGTCAAAAAAAGGGAATTTTACAGAAAATTTTTGGGTAATCTCCCTGATCCTACGGTTGCTCAGGGTAAGGTGGTTTGAAAGCTGCCCCCAGCCCCGAGACAATCGTTGCTTCCTCCGATGGTCAATCTGCCCTTGAAGCCCCAATTTTTGCTCGTTTGCGGCCTCTCGGCGGCGCTGGTGTCCTGCACGGGCGAGGGGCAGGGCAGCAGCGGCCCGACTCGGTTTGTCAGCATTCAGCCCATTCAGGTGTGCGACGACTTCGGCATCTTCTGCGCCGATCTGGCCACCTTTGAAGAAGCCACCCGCAAAATCTGGGCCCAGGCCAACCTCGACATCAGCTTTTTGGCCCCCAACCGGCTCAACGCCAGCCGCTTTCTCACCATCGACAACCAGGACGAATTTGCCGAGCTGTCGTTTGCGGGTGGGGCCGGAGCCTTTGGCCGCAACCCGCTTTCGACCCGCACCTCCGGCCCTATCAACATGTGGTTTGTGGAGAGCATCTTTCCCTTTCAGGGGATGGAAACCCTCGGCCTCGCCTGGATTGACCAAAACGGCATTTTAATTGACGACGATATTCTCACTTTCAATAACGGCGTTGGCCGCCTCGACACCGTGGCCCACGAAATTGGCCACAACCTGGGCCTCACCCACGAGGGCTTTGGGGCCGGTGGGGCAAACAACCTGATGACCGACGGCAGCTTTCGCAACTCACCCAGTACCATCGGCGACATTACCCCCGACGGCGCAAACCTCGATCGCCTCACCGCTCGCCAGATTGAGGTGGCCCGCCGCAGTGGCCTGACTCGGGCCAATCCAGCGCTGGCGGGAGACATCCCGCCAGCGGGAGCCGCCACTCAGCCGCTACTGGCCGACAGCTCGGCCCTTTCCCCCGATACCCTGCCTCCCAGCCCCGCCCTGGACACCCTGCCCCCGGTCACCTACCTGGCCCTCCAGCCCGAAGCGGCCTTTGCGGCCCCAGCGGCCCCGCGCCCCATTCCCGACGGCCCTGCCATGGGCTGGATGACGGCGGTGCTGCTGGCGGGATACCTGGGCTGGCGGCGGAGGTCATAATGTTGGCGGGCTTGATCGGCAGTCTGCTGTGGGGCCAGCTTGCGATCGCCCCTGCCCCGGCCCTGCCCCGGCCCGCTTTCACTCTGCTGTCGCTGCCTATGCTGGGCCGAGATGCCATTCCCTACCCGCCCCTGCTGCGCCAGGCGTCGTCGCCCGCCGGGGTCTACCACCTGATTCTGACCCTGGAGCAAGACCCGTCCGGTGGGCGGCATACCGCAGCGAGCCTGTTTGAAACCAGGGGCGATCGCTGCCAGCGGGTCTGGGCGCACACGCTGCCCCACAGCTACGGCCCCCGTCTGGCCCTGGTGAACGACGGCGGCACCGTCGTGCTGCTTGACGAGTGGATCAACGTCGCCAGCCCCCGCGCCATCGTGGTGATGGGTCGTACTGGCGCGGTCGAGGCTGAGTATGGCTTTGACGACATTGTGCGAGTCACGGGGCAAACCCGAGCAGCGGTGGTCGAACAGGCCGCCCAGGGCTTTTGGCTCAGCGGTCAGCCACACCTGGAGCGCGGCGGCTTGCGGGTGGCCATTCCCGCCGCCGGGGGGCATCTCGCCCTCAATCTGGCCACCGGAGAGCTGACCTTTGATTCCGAATCCTGATACCGTCTTTGACCACAGCTGTAGCCAGTCTGGTTAGGACAGTTTCCCTAAAAACGTTTGAGCGTTCAAACGTTTCTAAAGCTTCTGATTGTCCTAATCCAGGTGACTATGGCTATATCCCACAAGATGCTGCCAGCTCTCCCCGATGCCACTAGTGTTCAGTCAAGTATTTATTGACGAGCTAACGGGGTGACGGTCTACGGTAAACGGTTCACGGCTCGCCTTAAACCGCTTACCGTGAACCGTTAACCCTGAAGCCACGTCCCCCGTCATTGTTTTTTTGACTAAACACTAGATACATTCCGCCTAGACCATGGGGCGGCTGAATAGAGCCGAGCTTCTAAGGTGGGAATGTCCGCCCCCTCGAACCGCGAATGGGGCTGCTATAAAGAAAAGAAACGGTTCAACAGCTATGGCCAAGGGCGATCAAATCTACGTGCTGCGCGATCTGGCCGGGGTGCCGGGGCTATACCAGCACCACGGCATCGACTGCGGCGACGACACCGTCATCCACTACAGCAAAGCTCGAGAAATTGCTGAAATTGCCCGCACCAGCTACGAGGCGTTCTCCTGGGGCAAGGCGGTCTATCCGGTGCGGCAGTCCATCATTTACCCGCCTGACACCGTGGTCGAGCGGGCTACCAGCCGCCTGGGCGAGCGTCAGTACGACCTGCTACTCAACAACTGCGAACACTTCGCCAACTGGTGCACCACCGGACGCAGCGAGAGTCGCCAGCTGGCTAGTTTTGGCCTCCAGCCCGGCCAGCTCAACCTGCCCGAACTGCGGCGGCTGGCCGAGCGCGACCACCACGTCACCACCCCTGAGCAAGCCCGCGCCAACTTTCGCAAAGCCCTGGGCGACATCGCCACCGCCTACAACACCACCCTCGCCGACCAGCAGGCGGCCTACAAAACCGCCGAGGAGTGGCACCGCGTTGCCCAAAAAGCCCTGGCCATCAACCGCGAAGACCTGGCCCGCGCCGCCCTGCACCGCAAAGTTGCCGCCAACCAGCGGATCGAAACTCTCACTGCCCAGCTGGGTGAGCTGGTGGAGCTAGAGCTGAACCTTCAGCGGAATCGGGCGTTTGCGGAGCGGCAGGGGGGAGTAGGGGGGTAGGGAGTAGGGGGGTGGGGAGTGGGGAGTAGGGGGTGTGGGAGAAACCCTTCTGTTTTCTCGGTAGGTTTGGCTTTGTTGTAGCTGTAGCCAGCTTGGTCAGGACAATTCTGGTCAGGACAATTTCCCCAGGAACGTTCAAACGTTTGAACGTTCCTGGGGTTGCTGAATGTCTTAACCCAATTGACCATGGCTGTACAAAATCTTTACTCCACCAGTTTCTACTGCACCAAGTTTTGCGCTGGGCAACTAAACCCTTGCCCCTACGGGGTGTTTTCGACCCACAGAATTGATTTCACCGGTCGCTGTACCAGTTCGCCGCTGGCATTGAGGCGACCGTAGTGGGTGGTGCCGTCAACCACCAGCGTTGAGGAGCTGCCGCCGTCGAGGTTGAGGGCCTGCACCACGCCGCGATCGCCCAAAAACGCCGCCATCTCCGCCATGGTCATGCCGCTGGGCGACACCCCCGGCACCTGGGCCGCCATCGCCAGCACCACGCCGCCGTCAGCCGTCAGCCCCACCGCCGATCGCGCGTTGAGCGACTGACTGCCCAGGGCATCGCGCCCGGCGGCGCGATCCACAAAGCCCTCTGCCACCGATGTATCTTGGGGCAGCAGCTGGGGGCCAGCCCCCACCGCATCGACCAGGGTGCAGCCCGCTGGCACGGGTTCGCTGTGCAGGGCGATGGCGTAGCTGGGGGTGCCGCCGCAGTCGTAGCGGCGAAATTCTGAACGGTTGAGAATGCGATCCATATAGCTGGCCAGGTCTGGATTGCCCACCAGCCGCTCGTTTTGGCTGGGGTCGGCCACCAGCGCCCCGTCTATCACCACGTGGGAGGTCGTCAGGCCGTTGTTGGGGTCAAAAAAACCGGCGTTGATGGCAGCCGCGACGCACCCTGCGCCCTCACACACCTGGGCCGCAATCTGCTCTACCCGCGCCAGTTCATCCACCGCAGCCGCCCGCACCGGGTAGCGCGCCGGATCGGCGATCGTCACCAGGTGCACCGTGGCGCTGGCTAGGGCGACGGTTTCGTAGCTCGGCGGCACAGGCAGGGCTTCGAGGGTGCCGGCCCCCTCCATCGCGGCATCGGCGTCAGTGGGGACGGGGGCACAGCCCAGCAGCCCTGCGGTTGTGACCAGACCAAGGGCAAAGCATGGCAACGGGATAGAACGCATAGGGCCGCACTCACAGGGGTTGCGTTCAGCAGTATAACGGCTGGATCAGCGACTTAGCGGTTCTGCCGCCGCGACATGCGGCGGCGGGATGGGCATACTGGAACCAGCTTGCGCAACGGATTACTTAGCGAATTACTTAGCGAATTGTGTGACGGGCAATGACGGTTCCCACTGTGACGACGGCGGCGGCTCAGCCGAGGGTCTATCCTTCGGTGTCGGTGATCGTGCCGATCTACAACGGTGAGGCCGACCTGCCGGCCCTAGTTGAGCGGCTGCTGGCTCAGCAATACCCTGGTGATCGCGTCGAGATTTTGCTGGTGGATAACGGCAGCGGCGATCGCACCCCCTCCCTGCTGCAAGCCGCCGTCGCCGCCGCCGCCGCCCGGGGGGTCTGCCTGCGCGCCCTGCCCTACAGCGCCATCCAAAGCTCCTACGCCGCCCGCAATGCGGGTATTGCCGCCGCCAGAGGAGATATTCTTGCCTTTACCGATGCCGACTGTCAGCCAGAGCCGGGCTGGCTGGCTGCCCTGGTGCAGCCCTTTAGCAACCCAGCGGTCGGCCTGGTGGCCGGAGAGATCAACGCCTTGGCCAGCCACAACTGGCTGGAGCGCTACGCCGATCGCCAGGGCACCCTCTCCCAGCGCAACACCCTCAACCACGGCTTTTTGCCCTACGGCCAGACGGCGAACCTGGCGGTGCGGGCCGAGATTTTGGGTACAGTTGGGTGCTTTCGTCCCCACCTGACCACGGGCGGGGACGCCGACCTGTGCTGGCGCATTCAGCAGGGCACCGACTGGCGGCTTGTCCACGCTGCCGATGCGATTGTCTACCATCGCCATCGAGATACCCTAGACGGCCTCCGCCACCAGTGGCACCGCTACGGCTGCTCCAACCGCTACCTGCACGAGCTGCACGGGGTAGACCTGATGCGCCCCCTCACCGCCAAAGAAATTCGCTATCGGCTGCTGCGCTGGGGGCTCAAGGAACTGCCCCAGGCCGCCGTCAAGCTGCTGCTCGGCCAGGGTACGGCGCTGGAACTGGCGATTACGCCGCTCGATCTCTGGTGCGCCCGCGCCCGCACCCAGGGGCAGGCTGAGACCCGGCTGGTTGACCAGGCCCGCACCATCGCCTATCTGGGAGAACCGATCTGATGCGAATTCTGATGATTTCCGCCACGTTTCCCTACCCGCCGACCCTGGGGGGCACCCAGATTCGCACCTTCTACCTGCTCAAGCACCTGAGCCAAACCCACGAGGTGACGCTGGTGACGCAGCGATCGCCCGAGGTGACCGACGACGAGGTCGCCACCCTATCGACCTACGTCGCCAAACTGGTCTGCTTTCCCCGCCCCACCGCCGCCGCCCTGGGGCCAGGGCCAGTGGGCAAAGTCAGCCGCTTTGCCCGCTTTGTCGCCACGGGCACGCCCCCCAGCACCGCCTACCTGCACACCCCCGCCATGCAGCGGTGGATCGACGCCTGGGTGGAAGCGGGCCACTGCGATGCCATCACCTGCGAGCACAGCGTCAATGAAGTGTTTGTGCGGCCCAGCTACCGCCAGCGGGTGCAGACGGTGGTGGTCGATATTCACAGTTCGCTCTACGGCACCCTGGTGAACCAGCTGGAAACCGGCGCGGCGGAGAAGCCCCGGCGCGATCGCCTCAACCTGCCCCTGCTGCGCCGCTACGAACGCCGCTACGCCCAAAAGTTCACCGACCTGGTGATTACCACCGAAGAAGACCGGCAGTTCTTTGCGCCCGTTGCTGGAGGTACCCCCCTCCACGTGGTGCCCAACGGCGTCGATCTGGTGCAGTTTCCCTACCGCAGCACCGACCCCGGCGGCCACAGCCTGGTGTTTGTGGGTGCGATGGACTACATCGCCAATGTAGATACGGCGAAATTTCTGGCCCACGACATTCTGCCGCCCCTGCGCCAGCGCTACCCCGACGCCACCCTGTACCTGGTGGGCAACAAACCCACGGCAGAGGTGCAGGCTTTGGGGAACTTACCGGGGGTGAGGGTGACCGGGCGGGTGCCCTCGGTGGCCGAGTACCTGCACCGGGCGACGGTGTGCGTGGTGCCCATGCGCATTGGCTTTGGCATTAAAAACAAAACCCTGGAGGCGATGGCGGCCGGGGTGCCGGTGGTGGCCAGCGATCGCGGCCTTGAGGGTCTGGCGGTAGATCAGCCCCAGCGGGCGCTGCGGGCCAACAGCGTAGCGGAGTATGTCGAGGCGATCGGTCAGCTCTTTGAGCAGCCCGACCGGCGGGCCACCCTCTCAGCGCGGGGCCGCGAACTGATTGAGACCAGCTTCACCTGGGAACGGGCCGGGCAGGCTTACGCAGCGGTGGTGGCTGGCAGCCTAGAGCAGTCCTGTATGAATCCTGCATAAAGCGCGAACAGCCGTTCGCCTGTACGGGCAACATGCCCCTTCTACCGGCAGAAGTCAATCTGCTACAGACATCAGCCGCCCTTGAGGGGCGATCGCCGTCGGTACGGCAAAAGCGCCCGAAAACCCTATTGATGGGCGATCGGGCGGTCAAAGCAGGCTCTACAATCGTAGGCAACGAGCATGGCAGGATTCGAACCTGCGACACCTAGAACCGGAATCTAGTGCTCTATCCACTGAGCTACATGCCCTTAGGCTGCATTATTCTAGCAGATGCTAGAGGTGTTATCACGCCGACTCATCCTCAACCCACAACTAGGTATGGCCAACACCGTCACCCCATTTCTCATGTTTGAAGGCTCTGCTGAGAAGGCCATGACCCTATACACCTCGGTGTTTAGCGGCTGCCAGGTGGGCGAGATCGAGTTTTATGGTGCCGGTGAGCTAGGCCCAGAGGGGTCGGTTAAGCAGGCCACCTTGACCGTGGGCGGGCTGACTATCATGTGCACCGACAGCCCCATATCGCACGACTTTTCATTTACCCCCGCGATGTCGCTATTTGTCGATTGCACCAGTGCCGCTGAGCTGGAACGGGCCTTTGAGCAGCTTTCGGCCGGTGGCGAAGTGCTGATGCCGCTGGATGACTACGGCTTTAGCCAGCGCTTTGGCTGGGTGAACGATCGCTTTGGCGTGTCGTGGCAGCTTAATCTGGCTAAATAGGGCAGAACCCCTATAGTCCCACGCGGCTGTTCTACAGTTTTTCCCCTTACCTGAGACCCCATGACCCAACCCACCGACGCCGCCCACCCCCTCGATGCCGCCGCCGCCGCCCTAACCCAGGAGGCCGAGGCGGCGGGTCTATCTGAAGAGCAGTATCGCCGCAAAATGCAGCGCCGTCAGGGGGTGCAGCAGCAGCGCATCGCCGATCGCACCGTCGAAAAGGGCCTGGTGATCGTTCACACCGGCAACGGCAAGGGCAAGACCACTGCCGCTCTGGGCATGGTGCTGCGCTCCCTCGGCCACGGCTACCGGGTGGCGATCGTGCAGTTTATCAAGGGCGCGTGGGAACCGGCAGAAAAGGCGATGCTCGAGCGCTTTGGCGACCAGCTCAGCTTTCACGCCATGGGCGAAGGCTTTACCTGGGACACGCAGGATCGCGATCGCGACACCCGCACCGCCCAAGCCGCCTGGGAAACCGCCCTGGGCTACATCCGCAACCCCCAGGTCAAAACCATTCTGCTCGACGAGATCAACATTGCCCTCAAGCACGGCTTTCTCAGCGTTGAGCAAGTGCTGGCCGGGCTGGCCGAAAAGCCAGAGATGACCCACGTCATTCTCACCGGGCGCGGCGCACCCCAGGCGCTGATCGATCGCGCCGACCTGGTGACAGAAATGACCCTGCTCAAACACCCCTTCCGCGAGCAGGGCGTCAAGGCCCAGCCCGGCATCGAATACTAACCCCACCCCCCTACCCCCCTACCCCCCTACCCGCCACCCCCCCATGGATCGCTACGCCACCCTCCGCCGCATCCAGCGCCTCGACCCCGAGCGCGACCACCAAGAGATCTGCTGCCTGCTGGCGGGCTACGAGTTCCCCTGGGATATTACCCGCGCCCTAGAGGTTGCCCTGCTGCGGACGTTTTGCATCCCCAGTGTGTCGGCGCTGCTCGATCAAACCGGGGAGTTTCGCCACCATGCCCAAAAGCGCTACGACGACACCGGCATTGTGGTGTCGGAGGTGCTCAAGCACGGCTACGACAGCCCCCGCGGCGCGGCGTTTATTGGCCGCATGAACGCGATTCACCGCCACTACGCCATCGGCAACCGCGACTACCTCTACGTGCTCTCCACCTTTGTGTACGAGCCGGTGCGGTGGTGCGATCGCTTTGGCTGGCGGCCCTTTTGTGAGCAGGAGCGGCTGGCCTGCTACTACTTCTGGCGGGCGGTGGGCGATCGCATGGGTATCCAAGACATCCCTGCTACCTATGAAGCGTTTGAGCAGTTTAACCGCGAGTTTGAGGCCGAGCAGTTTGCCTACGCCCCCGCCAACCAGCGGGTCGCCGACGCCACCCGCCACATGCTGCTGTCGTGGTTTCCCGCCGTCACCCGCCCTCTGGTGGACTGGGGTCTGCCCTGCCTGCTCGACCCGCCGCTGCTGGTGGCGCTGGGCTGGTCGCCCACCCCCGTAGCCGTGCAGCGGATTGCTGCTGCGGGCCTCAAAGCCCGCAGCGGTCTATTGCGCCGCCTGCCGCCGCGCACCGAGCCCGATTTCTTTGTCGATCAATCCATCCGCAGCTACCCCGAGGGCTACACCCTGGACGACATTGGGCCAGAGGCGCTGCGATCGCGCCTGTAGAAGATTTTTCATCGCCAACGCTACGCCTGGGGTTATGCACTATCATCAGAAGCCATAACCGCTACCGGTAGCCCCATGCCCGACTATCAACCCTCCCTGCTCTCCGACGCCGATCTGCGGGCGGCGGATTTGTCGTGGGCCTACAACCGGCCAGCAGGGGCGACCATGGCCATCGACGAACTCCAGGGCTGGAAGCAGCGGGTAGCCCAGTTTCAGGCCACCGTCCAGGCTGACCCGGCGGTGCAGGGCACGCTATTCGATACGGTGAACGACTCCCCGGCGGAGACCCTCGACCCCTTTGCCCTGCCGCCCCGCAATGCCGAGTTTTGGCGAGGGCAGTTCCAGGAGTCGGGGGTGCCCGCCCTGTACTTTGTGGTCGATCACGAGGCGGCGGTGCTGCTCTACGTGGGCGAGACCGTCAAGTCAAACCAGCGCTGGAAGGGAGTGCACGACTGCAAGCGCTACATTCTCAGCTACGTGGAGGCCCACCGGGTGCACGATCTGCCGGTGGCGGTAAATATTGGCTTTTGGCCCCACGCCGAGCGCGATCGCAAAGCCCGCCAGGCCTTAGAACTGGCGCTGATTCGCCGCTGGCGATCGCCCTTTAATAAAGAAAACTGGGCGATCTGGAGCACCCCCTTCGTCGGCGGCAAGCTAGAGGTCTAGTACCGCTGCGCGGCATTCAAAAGGCAAAAATCAAAGGGAAAAATCCTTGGCTTATGGGCGTTTCAAGCTCTCTAATCATGGGTCTTGTGGCTGCCTTCCTACCCCAGGGTAGCTTCCACTCTCTAGCACCGTAGCAATGGCTAGCGGCTCTGAAAACCTGGGCCTTGCAGGTAGTTAATCAGGGCCACCCCCAAGGCTCCTAGTAGGGCATAGACGAGCATGGCGATTAGATTGTTGACATCGAAAATACGCGTGGCGTCAGCGCTGGTGGGGCTGATAAACAGGGTCGAAAACGGCCGCATAAACGGCTCAGACAGGGTATAAATCGTCTGAGCAAAGGGATTGTCAGGGTTAGCGTTGGTCAACCGCAGAAACAGCCGCAGACACAGCAGAATCTCCAGGGCACCCACCAGCAAAATAATAGTGTTGCGTACCCAGGCCAGCCGCGCCCGTCGCTGGGCTAACCGCAGACGCTCATGCTCCTGCCTGAGGCGATAGACCTCCTGGTTGTGAATGAGTTCTCGGTCGCGTTCAAACTCATTGCGTCCGTTGGGTGTTTGGCTCATGGGGTTTTATCGCCTGCAATTAACGGTTCTTGGTGCTAGAGCCGCCGCTACGGTAGCTAAAACCTGGCGGGGTTTGGCTAGCGCTGGAGTTTGGCTAGCGCTACAGAGTTGCCTCACTCTATATAGGGTATGGCTCATGGGCTATCCGTGGCAGAGATATTACTAAACCAGCAACAATAGTGCCTACAGCCAAAGTGCCTACAGCCAACGAACAAAGGTAGAAGCACTAAAAATGAGCAGCATCCCCGCCTGGCTCGAAGTGTGGCCTCTGGGGCTGCTCTCCAGCCTTCATCTGCTGCACCACTGTAGACAAATACTATAGGAACTCCATAGGAAGACGGCCCAGGGGTAGCTGGGCAGAGTTGGTCATCGAGGGGCGATCGCGCCATATCGCCCCCGGTCAACCAGCTCTGGTGCGGCTGTCTGTCTGGCCAAAGCTCCTGACCTAAACAGCGCTGGCAAAGCGAATTTTTAGGTAGTCGTCTTCCATCTTGGCCCCGGCGGGTTGTAGGGCCGCCAACGCCTGAGGCAGCACCAGGTTGCGGCGGTGGTTGCCGATGCGCACGTTCAGCTCGTCGGCAGACTTGCTCAGCTCAATCTGGTCTTTGGGAATGCCCGGCAGGTAGAGCTCCAGGCTGTAGTTGCCCTCCTCCTGCACCACGCGCAGGGTGGTCTCTTTGTAGTAGACCTGGGTGGGGTCTTCGTCGGCGTAGAGGGTTTCCTTCAGTCGCTGCAGCGACTCCAGCCCGCACAGTTCCTCCGAGAACAGGGGCACCTCCTTGACCGGCAGGGGGCGGAAGTTTTCGTGAATTTCGTGCTTGTACTGCTGCTGCTTGTCCTTCATGGTTTGAAAGAATGGATCCTGCACCGTGTCGGGGATGATCCGGTTGGCAATCACCAGGTCGGTGCCCACATTGTAGAGGCTGAGGTAGGCGTGGGCCCGCAGCGACTCTTTAATCACCATTTTTTCGGGGTTGGTGACCAGGCGCACCGAGGTGGTACCGGCGTCGGTGAGCACCTTCTCTAGCTCGATCAGCTGCTCGTAAAACTCGTAGGGGGCGTCCATCACCTCTTTGGTGGGCAGGTTAAAGCCCGCCACCGGGCGAAAGAAGGGCTGCACCAGGGGCCGCAGCGCCTCGGAGACGGCCTGGAAGGGTTTATAGAGCTTGCGCATGTACCAGCCCGCCACCTCCGGCAGACTGAGCAGGCGCAGGGCGGTGCCCGTGGGGGCCGAGTCGATGATCAGCACGTCGTACTCGCCCTCGTCGTGGTGGCGCTTCATGCGCACCAGGCTAAAGATCTCGTCCATGCCAGGCAGAATGGCCAGCTCTTCGGCCTCAATGCCCTCCAGCCCCCGCGCCTGGAGCACATCGGTGATGTAGCGCTTCACCGCGCCCCAGTTGCCTTCGAGTTCCATCAGGGCGTCGAGTTCGGCCCCCCACAGGTTGGGCTGCACCAGTCGGGGGTCGTGGCCCAGCTCCATGTCAAAGCTGTCGGCCAGGGAGTGGGCCGGATCGGTGCTCAGCACCAGGGTCTTATAGCCCAGTTCGGCGCAGCGCAGCCCTGTGGCAGCAGCCACGGAAGTCTTGCCGACGCCGCCTTTGCCGGTCAATAGCAATACCCGCATGTGGGTGTCCTCGTTTTTCCTTATGGTTCCCTATTTCTATAATCTATAGGGTTTTTGAGGTTTCCGCAGGGCGGTTAGAGAGAGCTTGTTGGGGCGTGATCCCCAAAATCGTCATGAAACGGGTCTGTCGGTTGCATCAGCTCTGTGGTTCCGGCGACCCATTCAGGTACTGTCTGGCGTTGAGTAGGGTGGGCGTTGCCCACCATTGACCCCGCCCTCCTAGGCTGCGATCGCATCCATCAGCTCCTCGGCCATATCGAAGTTGGCGGTGACCGACTGCACGTCGTCGAGGTCTTCGAGGGCGTCCATCAGCTTGACCAGCAGGCGGGCCTGGTCGGGGTCATCGACGGTGAGGGTGTTGCTGGGGATCCAGCGCAGCTCGGTTTGGTAGACGGTCAGCCCCTGGGCCTTGAGGTCGGTATCCAGGGCTTCCAGGTCGGCGGGGGCGCAGAACAGGTCGGCGGCGGCGATTTCTTCGTCGCGGCGACCCAGCACCGTAGTGAGGTCGTAGGTTTCAGCGCCGGCTTCCATGGCGGCTTCCAGCAGGGTTTCTTCGTCGCCGGGGTGCAGGATGGTGACGACGCCCTTTTGCTCAAACATCCAGCCCACGCAGCCGGTTTCCCCCAGGTTGCCGTTGCTCTTGCTGAAGGCGGCGCGCAGGTCGGCGGCGGTGCGGTTGCGGTTGTCGGTCAGCGCCTCAATCAAAATGGCGACGCCGCCAGGGCCGTAGCCCTCGTAGCGGATGGCCTCGAAGCTGTTGTCGGCACTGAGGTTGCCGGAACCCTTGGCGATCGCCCGGTCGATGTTGTCGTTGGGTACCCCCGCCGCCTTGGCCTTGTCAATGGCCGTGCGCAGCTGAAAGTTGCCCGCCGGGTCACCCCCCAGCCGAGCCGCCACGATAATCTCCCGCGACATCTTGGCGAAGATTTTGCCCTTAACGGCATCGACTCTCGCCTTTTGGCGCTTGATGTTGGCCCACTTGCTATGTCCTGCCATACCTCACAGACGAATGCACTGCATGCCTGATTTTAGCTGCTGAGGGGGTGCTGAGGGCTAATCAACTTGCCCGCAGGCAAAAGAGCACATAGCTCTCCTACGAAACTTGCATCAAATCTATGCAATAAGGCGCAAACTAAACTAACCCGTTTAGTTGCTGAAAGTGATTTCTTCTCTGAACTCAAGCCGGAGATTTCTTGGGTAAAACAAGCAGGTCATGTAAAGTATTTTCAATTTTGGCTATGGCGCGAAAAAATAGAGATACTTTTGACTATCGTTTACGCACTCTCCCGCAGCAATCACCCCAGGAGAGTCTGACTTATGCATCTACGCAGTCCCCTGGTTTTATTGACATGTGTTTTCTGGCTGAGCAGTTTCTCTCTCAGCTTTTCTCGAAACATTGAAGTAGCTTTGGGGGCAGATAGCGCAGGCGATCGAAGTAATTCAAATTTTTCCGATTCTTTTCAGAATAGGGCCGAAGCACGATCCGTCTCCAGCAATTTTGGCTGGTTTGAGAGCTATAGAGACGCAATCATGGATGCTCTGGAGGGTGACAGTTATTTTCGTTTGCCCTCTCAGCTACAGCTATTGACGGTGCCTCCTCCTGACTCAGCCCAGGCTGAATTGCAGATCATTCCTACCCTAAGGGGCTCAGGCTTAACAATTAATTTAAAGTTCTGCGCCCAGCAGCTGGAGTCAGACTGCACAGTAGGTCACTTTTCTACAAATTCTCTAGGGTCAGAAGCGGCTCAACTGGCGATGGAGGAGCACCGCTCTGTCGGCTATCCGATCACGTTGGCTCCCGATGTACAGGCCCATTTTCGAGAATATCGAGACGGCGCTGTGGCCTATGCCTCGGTCATGTGGCAGCAGGATGGCCAGTTTTATCGGGTGCAATTTCCGACGGCTGAGCGGCAAAATATGCTCTATATGGCCCTGGAGATGGCCAATAGCTCACCTTTGACCGGCAGGGCGAATTCTTCTCTGACGAGGCAAAGTGATTTGTCAGGTTTTAGGGGTGAGGGGACAAGCTATACCGCCGTTAGCCCCTCCGTTGCCCCACCTTTGGCGGCCACCGATGCCCCCCACCCCCCTGCGCCAGTTGACCTGGCCACCCTGCAAATACTAGAGAGCCGGGTTTTTAGCCCCTCTGAGATTCAGCAGATGCTGGCGCAGTTGCAGACCACCCCTGTGCCCTCCACCGTTGAGGATGTTCTCGATCGCCTCACCCAGGAGTACCTCAACCGGGGCTACATCACCTCCAGGGCGGTGCTGACGGACATTCCCGGCAGTGACCAGCCCGCCGTCGGCTTTGTGGAGGGCTTTCTCTCAGATATTGAGATCACCGGTACCCAGAGGGTAAACGAGAGCTACATTCGCTCGCGCCTGGAGCAGGTTGAGGGGCCGCCCCTCAATTTAGATATCTTGGAGGAGCGACTGAGGCTGCTGCGGGTTGATCCGCTGTTTAATAATGTCGAGGCGACCCTGCGCCCTGACCCCAGCGGCAATCCGGGGGGCAGCATTCTAGCTGTTGTGGTGAGCGAGGCCGACCCCATTGTCTACGGTCTGAGCCTCAACAACGAATCGGCCCCGAGCATTGGGGCTGAGCAGTTTAGGTTAAACGTTGCCCATTTCAATCTCAGCGGTGTGGGCGATCGCCTCTCCGCTGGCTATTCTCGCTCTTTTGCAGGCGGGCTCAGCCATTTCGAGGCGGCCTACCAGGTTCCCATCAGCCCTACCGACGGCACCCTGAGGTTTGCGGGCAATGTGATCAACACCCGCGTGGTGGAGTCGCCTTTTGACAGGCTAGGGGTGCAGGGCAGCACCAGTCGCTATGCCCTGTGGCTGCGCCAACCCCTGATCCGCCGCCCCCAGGAAGAATTGGCACTTTCCCTGGGGTTTACCCATACTGCGGGTCAGACCTTTTTGTTTGACCGTCTACCGACGCCCTTTGGGTTTGGCCCTGATGCGGATGGGTTTAGCCGCACCAGCGTCATTGGCTTTGCCCAAGACTACGTCTACCGCGAGCCCTCGGGGGCCTGGGCCTTTAACTCCCAGTTCAACTTTGGCACTTCGCTGTTCGATGCCACCACCAACGACTACCCGATCCCCGACGGGCAGTTTTTGAGCTGGCAGGGTCTGGCCCAGCGGGTGCAGCGCCTGGGCAACAACCATCTGCTGATTGCGCAGTTTAATGTACAGCTCACCCCCGATGCCCTGCTGCCCTCGGAGAGTTTTACCATCGGCGGGGTTAACTCGGTGCGGGGCTACCGCCAGGGGGCGCGATCGGGCGACAACGGGCTGCGCTTTTCGCTCGAAGACCGGATCACGGTCAGGCGCGACGGGGCGGGGCGACCGATGGTGATTTTGTCGCCCTTTCTCGACTTGGGCTCGGTGTGGAACCACCCCGACAACCCCAACACGATTTTGGGCCAGTCGTTTTTGATGGGCAGCGGGCTGGGGCTACAGCTGCAAAATCTGCCCTGGCTAGACGGCCTCAGCCTTAAATTCGACTATGGCCTGCCGCTGGTTTATTCGGGCGATCGCGGCAGCAATCTGCAAGACTACGGCTTTTACTTCGGCATTAACTACAACTCCAACCAACGCCAGTGAGGTGCACCATGACTCGTTTTCTCTACGCTGGTCTGGCCCTGGGAATTTCGGGCCTGTGGGCTAGCCCAGTGCTGGCCCAGGCCATTCTGCCTAGCAGCGATGGCACGGGCACCCAGGTGATCCTCAACGGCAGCCAGTTTGATATTTACGGGGGGGCGCTGTCCGCCGACCAGCTCAACCTGTTTCACAGCTTCCAGCAGTTTGGCCTGAGTGAGGGGCAGATCGCCAACTTTTTAGCTAACCCTGCCCTGCGAAACATCGTTACCCAGGTGGTGGGTGGCGATCCGTCGGTGATCAACGGCCTGCTCCAGGTCACGGGCGGCAACCCTAATTTTTATCTAATGAATCCCTCGGGCATTGTGTTTGGAGCCAATGCCCAGCTCAACCTGCCCGCCAGCTTTGCGGCGACGACAGCGACGGGAATGCAGTTCGGCGATCGCTGGCTCCAGGCCGCTGGCTCCAATGACTACTCGGCCCTGCTGGGGGATCCGACGGCCTTTGGCTTTGGCAATGCGGTTTCGGGGGCGATCGTCAACGGGGGCAACCTGGCGGTAGGCACGGGCTCTACCCTATCGCTGCTGGGCGGTACGGTGATCAACACGGGCCAGCTCACCGCCCCCGCCGGGCAAATCCTAATCACCGCCGTGCCCGGCGAAAGCACCGTTCGCCTGGCTCTGCCGGGCTACATTCTGGCCCTGGAGCTAGATGCCCCCGTGGTAGAGGGCGACCAGCCCCAGACCTGGCAGTTGCCGATCACCGCTCTGCCGGAGTTGCTCACCACAGGACTCTCATCCGCTTCCCTGGGCCTGGCGGTCAGCGAAGGGGGAGCGGTACAACTGGCCAACGGCACTGCCGTGCCCAATTACCCCGGCACCACTATTGTGTCGGGCAGGGTTGATGTGTCGGGTGAGCAGGGGGGGACGGCGGCGGTGTTAGGCGATCGCATCGGCCTGGTCGGTGCCCAAATTGACGCCAGCGGCACCAACGACGACGGCGGCCAAATTCTTGTCGGCGGCGAGTTTCAAGGCAATGGCCCCCTACCAAATGCCCAACGCACTTACGTCGATGCCAACACCACCCTCAACGCCGACGCTGGCCCCACAGGCAACGGCGGCAGAATCATCATCTGGGCCGACGAAGCCACCGGCTTCTATGGCAACCTCACCGCCCGTGGCGGCCAACTCTCCGGCGACGGCGGCTTCGCCGAAGTGTCAGGTAGAGACTATTTACAGTTTGATGGTACCGCTGACTTATCAAGTTCAACTGGAGAAAACGGAACTCTATTGCTCGATCCCATCAATATTACTATCAGCAACACTAATGAAAGTCCTGTCGGTGTCAGAGATTTTCTAGGAGAAACTTGCGTTAGTAGATTCGTTTGTTCAATTTTAGATGGAACCTTTGGTAATCAGACCGACTTTCCAGGGCAGTCTGTGACTATCAACCAAGATACTCTAAGGGGACTGGATGGGAACGTAAATCTTGTTTTACAAGCAAGTGAAAACATCATTATTGGGCCTCTTGACAATGGAACCGATCAGAATGGTACGGCATTGCCGCTTTTACTCTTCGCTCAAGGGAACGGCAATATCAATCTTTTGGCTGGAGGCGATTTTCAAATGAGTCCTAATGCGGCAATAATTGCTTCCAGCGGAGTACCCATTCAAGGCCTTAACTCAGAAAGGACTCTTCTTATTCAGGCTACTAATATTACCTTGGGAGACATCAGCACACGCGGTGGGCCATTACCTGGTGGAAATGTAGTTCTTCGTGCATCTGGAAACATTCAAACCGGCGACATAGCTACTTTTGCCGACTTTGATAACACTGGCGCAACAATAAATCCTTATAATGCTGGCAGCATTACAATCTCTGGCATTCCTGGAATCAACAACGGTCTTCCTAATACTATTGACACTAGCAGAGGTCACTTAGCAGCAGGGGCTGCACAAGGGGGTGGAAATGATATCTTTCTTCATGCCAGAGGCGATATTTCAACTGCCTTTATTGGGGCCAGTACTGTTGCGAGTGGCAATGTCACAAGAGGAGGCAATGTCACAATAATAAGTGAGTCGGGCAATATTATTGCCAATAACAATGCACCCTCTATTACAAATCCTACCGTAATCGTGGGTGCTCAGATTATTACAGGGGGAAATGCAAATTTTGGCGGGAATATCCGACTTGAAGCCCCAAATGGAAGAATTACTATTCCAGGAGTGGGATCTGGAGCAGAGAATAGTGGTGGGTCAATTAGCATAACAGCCAACGAAATAGAAATTCGGCGCGATCCAGTGCTTAACGAGCCAGCGGTTCAATTGGCTGTTTCGTCTGCTCCAAGCCAAGGCTCCGTCAGTGGTAGTATCAATTTAAATGGAAATATCGTCATTGGCAATGATGTTAGCCTCACTACAAGTTCATCGAATGCTGCTGAAGCAGGCGATATAGTAGTAAATGGAAGTATCAACAGTAGAAGTGCCTCAATCTATAATTTAACAATCAATTCTGGACAGGGCACTGCTCAAGTGAATGGCTCCATAGGAACCATAAATCCAATCGGGAATTTAACAGTTGATTCTCAGCAAACTATCCTTGTCAGTAGTGTGAGAACAGCGGATAGACCAGTCACCTTCAATTCACCCGTATTACTCAATAGCACCTCCCAGCTAACCTTTAACTCAGGTACAGCATCGATCAGCCTCAATGGACTCAATGCTGGCAATACTCCCTTATCCCTGATAGCGAACGATACCAACTTGTCTGGTACCCTTCAGGGAAACAGTACCCTCACAATTCAGCCTTCTATTCTTAGCCGTGGCATCACCCTAGGCAACGCCGATACTAACACGCTCAATCTCAGCCCTACTGAACTTTCTGCACTACAGGGGTTTAGCACTGTCACCATTGGCGGTGGCAGTGGTGACATTACAGTGAATGCTCCCGTTACGTTTAATACCTCAACCCAACTGACTACCGCTGGAAACATTACTAGTACAGGTGACATCAACAGCAACAGCGGCAATATTGCTCTCAGCGGCAATACCGTCAACACCAATGCCATCACCACCAACGGTAGCATCAACGTCACAGGTGCTGGAGCTGTCTCTGTAACTAACATCACCAGCAATGGAGGAAATATAGCTCTGTCGGCCCAGCAAGGTCGCCTCAGCGTGAATAACGCCACTAGCAATGGTGGCAGCATTGGCCTCAGCAGTACCGTTGATGGCATTACTGTCAACACCCTTTCCTCCGCCTCTGGCACTGGTGCCGGGGGCAACATCACCATTAGCAACCCCAACGCCATCACCGCCACCGGCCCCATAAACGCCTCAGGAGCTACCACTGGCGGCAACATCACCCTCAGCGCTGGCGGCAGCAATCCCACCGGAACCGTGACCACCAATAACCTGACCGCTACAGGGGTAGCCAATGGCGGCAACATCACAGCCCTCGCTCGCGACAGCATCACCGCAGGTGCAATCAACACCAGCGCCAGTGCGGGTCGCGGCGGCAACGTCTTCCTCGATCCCTTTGGGGACGTTGAGGTGAGCTTTATCAACGCCCAAGGTGGCTTCGCTGGAACTGGTGGCGATGTCACCATTGAATCCATCGATCGCTTCTTTAGGGCTACAGGAGCCTTCACCGATCAAAACGGGATTTTAGCCAGCATTTCTGCAGCTGGCGGCGGTGGCGAAGGCACGATTACCATTACCCACAATGGCGGTGCAGCCGATGTTTTAGTTCCATTCACTATCTCTACTGCGTCCCAGAATGGTACCGCTGGCGCATTGACTACCGGGCCTAATGCTATTTCTACGCTTTCCTTTCGCTCGTTTCTCGGCCCCTTTACCCAGAATAATATTCGCATTATCACCCGTCCACAGGCTACTCTAGCCGCTGATGCAGCCTTACCGGACACTCTTCCCGAAGAAGTTCAACCCGCCGATACCGATAATCGGCCCTTCTGGCTCGACGAATACTTTACTCGCCGCACAGAGGACTTTCTTGGTCTTGGGTCAGAAACTCCAGTTAAAAGCTTAGAGCAAATTCAAGATGATTTGCGTCGCGTCGAAGAACTTACTGGGGTAAAGCCTGCTCTCATCTATGTGGTTTTTGAGCCTGAAGAAGTGCTCCGCACGATCGCAGAAGAAGGTCGATTTAACCCTGAAGACATGATCAATCAAGGATCGCTTATACGTTTTCGGGAGCAGGCAAGCGATTCATTGGAGCTCATTCTTGTAACTTCTGAAGGTCAACCGATTTTGAGAAGGCCTGATGATAGAACGGCGACACGCCAGGTAGTGCCAGATCTTGTTAATACATTTAGAACTAATCTATTGTTTGATTTCAGAACAGGGGATTATCAATCTGAAACTTATCTGCAAGAGGCGCAAACATTATACGAATGGCTAGTTAAGCCTCTGGAAAATGACTTATCTGAACAGGGGATAAGCAATCTTGTTTTTATTATGGATGCAGGGTTGCGTTCCACGCCCTTAGCGACTCTGTCAGCCATGCACAATGGAAACGAGTATATTATTGAAAACTATAGTGTTGGCCTTATGCCAAGCTTTAGTTTGACAGATATTCGATATACTGATATCCGAGATTCAAGAATATTGGCCATGGGACTTAGTAATTTTGAAGAGTATCCAGAATTTAGAAATTTGCCTGGTGTTGTTGACGAAATAAGAATCATTTCACAAGAAATTTGGCCTAGCTCACAAAATGATTTAAATGATTTTTTGGATTCAGGCTTTACACCAGAGAATTTGTTGGCACAAAGGCAGGCAAACCCTGTAAATATTATTCATCTGGCAACCCACACTAAATTTGATTCCGGCTCTCCCGAAAATTCTTTCATTCAGTTCTTTAATGAGCAGATTAGCTTTAATGAATTACGCACTTTGGGATTTAATAATCCAACTGTAAATCTCCTGGTATTAAGTGCTTGTACGACAGCTTTAACTCCAGATGATGAAAGTGCTGAATTAGGCTTTGCAGGCATTGCTGTTCAATCTGGTGCTCAGTCTTCTTTAGCCAGTTTGTGGAAGGTGAATGATATTGGAACATTAGGATTGATGCTGGAATTTTATAGTCAGCTACAAAATTCTGTCATCAAAGCCGAAGCTTTGAGGCAAGCTCAACTCTCGATGCTAAGAGAAGAAGTGTTCATTCAAGAAGGCACTATCCATTGGACAGGGGGAGACTCCGTTCTCAGTTTCTCTATGCCTAATGGAGTTTTATCTCACCCGGCTTACTGGGCCGCCTTTACAATTGTTGGCAGCCCTTGGTAGAGTATCTCATTGACCAATAATTTCTTGCTCGCTGAGATGAGCTAATCCAAGCTTTCTTAACAAATCATTCCAAGCCGTTGGTGAACCTTGGCGTTTAAGGTCAGCAGCTTCTTTCAGCCCATCGTAAAAATGATTTCCTGGATCGCCCGAAGCTTCCAGCCGAATAGAGCTGCTTCTCAAAAAGGAATGATCTGTGGAATTACTCCTTGTAGGGTCATTACAAAAAGTTTCAAAAAACCACTGATAATTTTGCCCTATTTGTAATTGCTGACTAAGTGATATTTCTAATATTCCGCCGTTAGGAGCATTTGAAAAATGCTGTTGTTCTACAATGCGTCCATTTTCAGCTCTTAATGTAAACATACCTGGATCCCGAGTTCGTAAGGCAAATGGAACATAGACGTAAAATCGAGGAGACCCGCTGCTAGTCGTTAGGGAACTTATATCATTAGAAACAATTAATGTAGGTAGAGTATTGTAAGTCTCGGGGCGATCGCACTCTCCCCGGCTTGCTCCCGGCCTACTTTCCTCAGGAATTGGTTGGTCACTCCCCCCCAACTGGGCGTTTATGGGGGTCGCATTCCAAAAAGAAGAGAACCCACTCAGCACAAGTGCCAGAGAGATAGAAATAGATTTTTGGTTGAACTGAACCATAGCTTTTATCGATCTCATAGTCCTATCTCCATTTAGTATTCAAGACTTGTAAGGCTCTTACTTAGTTGGCTGGTTAGGTTGAAGTAATGCTGTTGCTTTGCCCACATTGGTAACTATGGACATCAACAACTTCGGCATGCCTCGCCAGGGCAAAATCTTCTTTTGCTTCCAATATCTGGAATTTGTTGTCGAAGATTTCAGGATAAATTTACTACCAAAGGTTAAAAGCAGTACAAGGGAAGCCATTGTAGGGATCAAGGGCAGAAAAATAGTCTGAGCGGTAAAAGCAGCATAGGCTAAAACAAATGATAAGGCCATTAGTACAAGGCTGCCAGAGACTATTTTTTCAAGTATTGCGCCACGCTTTAAGCCGATCATGCTTAGCAGCGAGAAAAGAAAAATCCAACCAAACTCTGTCCTTCTTGGCAGAAAGTAAATTTCTTTTCGCCCATCTAAGGCTACGCTCACTAGACTACTAACCTGATGAGCCTGGAGGATAATTCCAGCTTGTCTGCCATAGGGAGTTGAATGTTTATCGGTAGAGTTTCCATCGGTGGTGCCGATCAAAACAATTTTGCCAGTTACCATTGCTCGTAGCTGGTTAGCGTCAATTTTGCCGTCTAAAATGTCATATAGACGAACAACAGTTGCAGCCTCTCGATGGGTTCTGTAGTTTAGCAGCGTTTGATAGCCAGAGTCGTCAATGTCGGCGTACAACGCCTGATGCTTTCTTAGCCGTTGTACAGGTTTATTGTTTATCTGTAGCTGCTCATTTTCGGAGATGGGGATATTGCGAGCTGTGAGGTAGGCTTTGGTTACCTGGTAGCTAAATGCGTAGGTCGGATTACAGTAGTCTGCGCCAGCGCCAGCGATAAGTTGCCGTCTAACGCGATCGCCTGGATCAAGGGGCATATCAAAAAAACCCACTTGATCTACGGATGTCTCTGGTGGAGGTGACGCCCTAAAGTCTGAGGTAATCGAGCAGCCTGTGATGACGTTATTGCCCGCATTGGCGGGAAGGGCCTCTTCCCGATAAATGTCAATCCCAACCACCGCCGGTTCGTAGGGCTGAATGATGTCGAGCAATTGCCTTAGGGCAGTATTGGATAAAGAGCTGTAGTCTCTAATCTTCAGTTCCTGCTGTCGCTGCACATCGTCTAGGGTAACTTCGATGATCAACATTCTAGGGTCTGGCCCTTCGGTGTCAGGGCGCAGGCGCACAAGCTGGTCGTAGACATACAGTTCCAAAGGTTGCAGGAACCCCAGAGATTTTGCGCCCATGACGAGTCCGGCGATCGCCAAGCTAAATAGAGTCAGGGTTGCAGCTGAAGCGACATGCCGCACCAGGGGCGATCGGCGATCGGCAAAGTAGGTTTCGACAATGTCGTTTACCCGTTGCTTTAGGGTAGGTGCATCAGCCAGACGATAGCCAATGGAATAGTCGGTCATCTCCTCTAGGAGCCGCTTTAGCTCTGGGGAAATGTGGGGAGCAATGTCTGCCCACCGCCAGCCGCCTTCGTCGTCTTCGGCCACCTGTTCCGGGGGGCAGTGAGCTAGGGCCTGAACCATTGTGCGGCCTAGGGCATAAATGTCGGACTGCCCAATTGGTTTGCCCTGCCTTTGCTCTGGGGCCATGTACCAGGTGGTACCGGCTCGGCGATGGAGCGGTTCGCCAGAGTCTACCAGCTTGGTCAACAGGGTTTGAGAGATGGGGCGGGCAATACCAAAATCGATAAAAACTACCTCCCCCGTGGGCCGCACCATCAGGTTAGAGGGTTTGATATCCAGGTGCATGACTCGCTGCTGGCTGTGCAGAAAGTCGAGGATGTCGGCACACTGTCCTAGCCAGTCTAGAATTTGCTCCTCTGGAATAGATGTCTGCTGATCCAGGTAGTTTTCCAGCGTTGTGCCCGGTACTTTTTCTAAAACGACGCAGGGAAGACTACCGCGATCGCCCCTGTAGTCAAAGTCATCTAAATACCTGACAATCTGGGGATGGTTGAGGCGCTTGAGCAGCGCAACCTCGTTCCGAAAAAACTCCTCTGCGTCCGGTCGAGAGGAACCAAAAACATTGCAGACTTTGAGCACTTTGATCGCCCTTGACGGTAGCAATCCAAAGACATTTTGAGTATTGAATTGCCTGGTATCGACTACCTCATAGATGAGGCTAAGCCCGTTTTCTTTGAGCGGGCGAAGGATGCGGTAGCGCTGGTTTAGCAGTGTGCCGATAGCTAGCATAGTGTAGATGTGCCTGGAAGGCTGATGGAAAGATAGTCAAATCTTAGGAAGACAAATACTTTTTCACAGCAGACTGTAGTTGATACTGGGGAGCATCCTGACTGGGGCCGGTGATCAGCTCTATGAGCGATCGCTCCCGAAGCCCTTGTAGACCAGCAACCAGATCGCTATACCGAGTGCCCTTGGGTAGACCAGATTGGAGCTCTTGCATAGACAAGGAAGCACCAGCACGGGCCAGGCACTGGGCGATCTGCTGCTCAATGGGCGTCAACCGTTGCCACTGGCCCTCGATAAGATTGCGCATGGGCTGATTTAAAAACACTGTATTGAGTTGAGCTAGGGCAGTTAAACTACCATCAAAAATATCTTTAATGTTGGGGGCTAGTAAGCGAATAAATTGGGGATTGCCGCTGTAGGTTTGCACTACCTGCCCCAAATCTTTAGCATTGTCAACGCGCAGCTGGAGATGCTTTAGAAGTTTGCCCGTATCCTGTACTGAGAGACCCTCTACCCGCACCGATTGCACCGGTAGCCCTCGTCCCTCTAATACACTCAAGTTAGTAATGGGCTCACTGCTGGTGACGATCATGGCCCCACGGTGGTCGAGCTCGCACAACTGCCGAAATAGCGGGGAATAGTCCTGGTAGGCGGGTAAAAACTTACCGCGATCGAGCAAGGTTTCCATAGCGTCTAGCACAATCAACCAAGGAGATGACGATACCTGTTGCAGCAGTGCCGCAAAAGTTGCCTCCAGTGTGGGGGTTGCTAGCTGGGTTTGAATACCCCACAGACGTTGGATTTTATCTAGCCACGTAGGGATCGAGGGGGTCGTGGCGATCGAAATCCAAAATACGGCGTAGTGTTGCTCTTCAGCTAACTGCCGGGCTAGCTGCACCGCCAAAGAGGTTTTGCCCATGCCCTCAGCTCCAGTGAGGTGAAGAATGCGCTGGTTTTGCGCCGCGATCGCTTGGGCTAGCTCGTTTAATAAATCATCGCGACCAAATAGTTTATCGGGGGTGGGTGCCCCCACCCAGCTCGAGGGCAGCTCAACGGGTTCGGCAGACTGTAGCTGACGCTTGTAACCGAGCTGTTCAAGGAGCTGAGCCACCTTAGACCAGTGGGTGATCTCGGCTTCTACCCCAGTTTTTTGGTAAACGAGCAGCTTGACGTAGGGATAGATGCGATCGCTAAGACAACTCCGCACCGTTCCGTCTGCGACAACGCACCGCTGGGCAATCTCTTTGGGGCTGCAATTGCTCAAAACACCGTGGAGGTATAGCCGCTCGGCTTTAGAGAGTTGATGGCCAGGGGAGCGATCCGAGATGCTCTTGGCCTGGGAGAGATCGGTATGAAGTCGTCCTAGATCCCAAAACTCACCCACCTCGGCAAACTGGTTAGAATCAGTCACAACCTGCACCCCACTGTCTTTTTTGACACACGCCGCCTCAGTATCATAACGGACAACCCCTGTAGGGCTAATCCGCTGGATCGTATCCAACGTCTAGCACTTAACTCGGTACATAAAGCCCTTAGGGAATAGAGTGCCCGGCTCATAGGCTGTATTCATCCGCAGCCGACGGAGATCAGGCAAATGACGGTTCAGCCTACAACCCATTGGTTTTCACAACCCCATCGAGGTGTTGTCGAAGAGACCATTACCCAAGGCGGTCGGGGACGCGTAAAGTACGAGGCCACTTCCTGGCCTGCCGAACTTGCGCCCTCTGCCAAGGATGCTTCTCTCCCACCCAAAGCAGCAGTGCTGGTAGTGGGACGGACAGGGTTGGTTCTGCTAGTCATGCCTGCCGAAGTCGCAGTTCAAGGCTCTGCTGTAGCAAATAGCTCGTAAAGAATACCAACAACGGCATCTAACCAGGCACTGGGTAGCAAAACCCAACAGGCTGCGGCAAACAATTACAAAAAGGAACATCAAAGGATGAAACATAAACAGTTTGGGATAGGCTGTCTTGCCCTAGGAATTTGCTCTGGACTTAGCTTTGCGTGCCTTATATCTGAAGCCAACGCAGCTGGATTTGATGACCTGTCGGGTTACTCAACTTATCCAGATGCCAATGGGATCATTCATAACTCTTCGAGAGATTTCCAAGGTTTTGAGAGACCTGTGGCTAATTCCAGCGACCAATCTCGCGGTGAGGTCTCCTCAGAACCTATTTTGACCTGGAGAAACTGGAGTGAGTCCTACCCCCAAGGCGAGGCAACCTGTCGCGAAAACAACGGCAACATTGTTTGCCTATCTCCAGCGTCAGCGAGACATATGCGCTGGTGACCTACTGCAATATCTCCTGAATTGCTATTCCGCGAACTCGACATCCTACCAAACCTACCACCATGAAGAACACCACTCTGACTCGTTCCGCATTGACTATTGCCACTCTTATTGCGGTTACCTTGCCTATCAATATGGGAAGTGCCCAGGCACAAGCTTGGGAGACTTTTTCAGTCAATGGCGGTATGGCTCTAAACACCAACAACAACTTCCGTCGCATTGACGGACAGCCGCGCATGACTATATGGCGACACAACAAAAACGATGGGGATCAACAATTCGAACGGATTGCTCAACCTGATGGCTCCTTTTTGCTACGACATCGCTCAACAAATAAGTGCCTAAATGCTCATCGGTTGAGCAATGGTGCTGAGATGAATGTTTGGAATTGTAACGGTAATGATCCTGATCAAAAATTCAGATTGACTCATCTAGGTAATGCGGTTTGGCAAATCAAACGCAATGGCACTAATCTATGCGTAGATTCGCCTACCCGTAGTAACGGAGGAGTTGTTTATCTTTGGGAATGCAATACCAGTAACGCAAACCAGAGATGGCAAAGCTCGTTAACTCCGCCGCCACCGTCTGGCAGTTTAAGCATCCGACCAACTCAACAATACCCTAGAAATACTCAGCTAAGGGCAAACAATGGTTACAGGCTGAGCTTTCAATCTGACGGAAATCTGGTTCTCTACACTCCTAATAATTATGCGGTCTGGGCGACTGGAACAAATGGTAGTCGCGCTGCAAAGCTGGCAATGCAGAGTGATGGAAATGTCGTTTTGTACGACAACAACAATCGACCTATGTGGGCAAGCAATACAGCTGGAAATTCAGGAGCCTTCCTGGCAATCCAAACCGATGGAAACATGGTTATTTATACACGCGATAGCCTTCGGCCCATTTTCGCCACCAATACTGTAGGGGGTGTCCGAAGGACTCTAAACGCTGCTGCTGAGTGGGCACGAACCCCCGATCCTATATCTCGTCAGCCCATCTTGTCACAGGTTGATGCAAGTTACTTTCGTAATCGGCCTCAATTTTATATGCGGGAAGGTAATGGCTATGCTAGTGCTGGGTTCGGTTCTTCACTGCTTGGGAATGGTAGTACTCAAGGGAACTGTACCTGGTATGCCTATGGACGACTCAAAGAGTTAGGCTTCAATCCAAATGACATCATGAATGGGTTTCCTAATGCAAACCAGTGGACTCCATTGCGGAACGGCGCTAGAGTACTTGCCCGTGGAGAAACTCCCCAAATAGGTGATGTAGCACAATGGTATCTAGGTGATCAAAATCATGTCGCAATTGTTGAAAAAGTTGAAAATGGGAGAGTTACTTTATCTGAGTCACATTACTATGGCGGGAACAATGGCATTTTGCATCGTGTGGTTACTTATACTGTAGATAATCCACAACGCTATATTCGACTCGGAAAGTAGGTTTGATTTTCCTGGGTTAATGGCGACACGATAGGATTGGCTATCCTGTCGCCATCACATGTTTTGTTTTTCATTTTCTAGGTTACATAATGAAGAGCTCAATTCAGAAACGACTCAAGAAACGGCAAATAGCTTTTGAACAAGCGCTTTATAAATTAGATTTTGATTGCCGTGAAAACTTAAATCTTGATGATGTAGATTACGATTTGTGCCATCATTTCTTTCGGAAAACTAGACATATCTCTAGTATTGCTCCGGTTTTGCCTTTGCTGCTTTGGCAGAATTGTTACTATCTTGGCTCTCCCAAGCTCTGGGATAATGAAGAAATTCTTCAACTAAGCCAAGCACTAGGTACTGATATTCAGATTCTCCCCATCTCTGAGGAAAGCTATCGTGCCTGGTTTAAGTACTACAACTCCGAGCAGCACCGCACCAGTGCCGAGATTCAGCGCGATCCGCTGACCGGGGAAGTGCTGCCGGAGAACATTCAGGAGACCGCGCAGCTGCACCTGTCGCAGATCGACGACCAGATTGAGCGGATCAAGACGCTAATTTTGAGTGCCTTGCGGAACCGGGCCAGCGACATTCACCTAGAGCCGACGCCCGATGGGTTGCGGGTGCGCTACCGCATTGACGGTATTTTGCGGGAGGTGATGACCTTCCCCGCCGATTTGGGGCGGCGGCTGGTGGTGGCGCTGAAGGTGATGTCGCAGATGGATATTGCCGACAGCCGCCGCCCCCAGGATGGGCGCATTGGTGAGAAATACCAGCTGGGGCAGCAGGATTATGGTTTGGATCTGCGGGTGAACACGCTGCCCTGCGTCAGCACCATCAAAGGAAAGGCCAGCGAAAAGGCGGTGCTGCGGCTGCTGAAGCAGAACAACTCCTTTGCCACTATTGAGGAGGTGGGCTTTACCAGAGCGACGCTGCCGGTGTATCAGGGGTGGCTGGCCCAGCCCCAGGGCATGATCATTCTCACGGGGCCGACGGGGTCGGGCAAGACCAGTACGCTCTATGCCAGTTTGAAGGCGATCGCCACCGAAGCGGTCAATGTCGTCACCGTCGAAGACCCGGTGGAGTATGTGCTGCCGGGCATTACCCAGACTCAGGTGAACGAGGCGGCGGGGATGACCTTTGCGGCGGGTCTGCGCTCCATTCTGCGGCAGGATCCAGACATCATTATGATTGGCGAGATTCGCGATCGCGAGACCGCCGAGACCGCTGTGCGAGCTGCCCTCACCGGGCACCTGGTCTTCACCACCCTGCACACCAACGATGCGGTGGGAGCCATTCCCCGACTCAAGGATATTGGCCCCGACCCAGGGCTAATTAGCGATGCGCTGCTGGGGGTGGTGGCCCAGCGACTGGTGCGGCGGGTGTGCCCCCACTGCGCCGAGCCCTACCGGCTGACCAGCGAAGATATGGCCGTGCTGGGCGTGAGCGGCCACCAGGTGGCCCAGAGTACACCGCGCCGGGGACAAGGGTGTGCCCAGTGCTTCAACTCGGGCTACCTGGGCCGAGAGGCGATCATCGAACTGCTGGATGTGGACAGTCAGGTGCGTCAGATTATCTATGAGGGATCATTGACCCACCTGAATCGCTACCTGCGCAGCATTGAGTACCAGTCGTTTCGGCTGGCGGCGGCAGAGAAGGTGCTGGCGGGGCTAACCACTGCTGAGGAGGTCAGGCGGGTGCTGCCCGCCAGCGCCCTAAACTGGCTGCCGCGCGATGACCAGCGGGAAGACCTAGGCCGCCGGGCCAGTTAGGAGTTAGGGCGCAGCAGCTCGCAGGGCTGCGCCGATCAGTCCTACCTGGGGATTGAGCACGATATGCACCGGCACCCGGTCGAGCAGATGGCTGACCCGGCCCTTGTGGGCCAGGGCGTCAAGGAACGTTCCTGCGGTCATGGCGTCGAGGTTTTTGGCGGCGATGCCCCCGGCGACGTAGAGGCCGCCGTAGGGCAGCAGCTTGAGGGCCAGGTTGCCCGCCTCGGCCCCGTAGGCGGAGACGAAAATTTCCATGGTTTTGTGGGAGAGGCGATCGCGGCAGCCCACGGCGGCCTGGGCAATGACGGCGGCGGGGTCAACGGTTTTGGTGGAGAGGCCGGTCTGGCGCTCCCAGGTGGTGATGGCTTCGGCAACCTCGGGGGTTTCGTGGGCAAATTCGCGATCGCGCAAAAACTGGTAGATCGCCACAATGCCCTGGCCCGACACCACCCGCTCCACCGACACTCGCGAGATCTGATGCTTGTCGAGCAGGTAGCGCATCAGCTGAAACTCCAGCTCTGAGCGAGGCGCAAAGTCGGCGTGCCCCCCCTCGGAGGGAAACACCAGGGGGCGGCCGCCCGTCGCCAGGGCAAACCCCTGCCCCAGCCCCGTACCCGCGCCGATAATGGCCACCGGAGCGTTACGGTCAGGATCCCCGGCTTGCAGGGTGTGGATGTCTTCGGGGGCGAGGCCAAACACGCCGTAGCCGACCGCTTCAAAGTCGTTGATCAGCTCTACCCGGTCGAGGTCGAGTTCTACCTGGAGGCGATCGCCCTCCAGGGACCAGGCCAGGTTGGTGAGGCTGGAGGTGTTGTTGACCACCGGCCCGGCGATCGCGAAGCAGGCTCGCTCAGGATCGTAGGCCTGCCCGGCGTCGATGGCGGCCTGGTGCAAAAATTCTTTTACCATCGGCACCAGGTCGGGGTAGGCCTGGCTAGAGTAGGTGCGCTCAAACTCAGTTTTGAGAATCACCGGGGTGCTGGGGCTGGGCGCGCTGGCCTTGACCAGGCGCAGAATGGTTTTAGTGCCGCCAATATCACCGGCAAGCAGATAGGTCATGGTGGGAACGTTCGGATGGGCTAACAACAGCTGTGGGCAGCTCCTGGTTTAGCTTACCGCTGCGAAAGCCCTCCAGATCGAGGGTGACGTAGGTAAAACCGCAGTCTTGCAGCGCTTTGACCAGGGCTTTTAGATCGGCCGTAGCTACAAATTCTTTAATATTTTCGGCGGGAATTTCTATGCGGGCGGTGTCAGCCTGGGATCGCACCCTGAGCTGCCTGAGCCCCAGCTGCCGCAGGTACAGCTCGGCCTGGCCCACCCGCCGCAGCTTTTCTAGGGTGATGGCCTCGCCGTAGGGGAAGCGCGAGCTGAGGCAGGGCTGGGCCGGTTTGTCCCACCAGGGCAACCCCAGGGCGCGCGAGATCTCGCGCACCTCAAACTTGGTGATGCCCACCTCCGCTAGGGGTGAGCGGGCCCCCCGCTCCTGGGCCGCCTGGATGCCGGGGCGGTAGTCGCCCAGGTCGTCGGCGTTGACGCCATCGACCACGTAAGGGTAGCCCCGCCCCAGGGCCAGGGGCTTGAGGGTGTCGTGCAGCTCGCTTTTGCAGAAGTAGCAGCGGTTGACGGGGTTGGCGGCGTAGCTGGGGTTGTCGAGTTCGTGGGTGGCGACAATCTCGTGGGCGATGCCAATGGCCGCCGCCTGTACCTGGGCCTCTTCTAGATCGGCGGGCAGCAGCGAAGGGGAGTTGGCGGTGACGGCCAGGGCGCGATCGCCCAGCACGTCGTAGGCGACCTTGGCCACCAGGGTGCTGTCAATGCCGCCCGAGTAGGCAATCAGCGCTCGATCCATCGCGGCGAACAGGGCTTTGAGCTGGTCAAGTTTTTGCGACACCATGGGCTGTGGACGAGGGGTTGTGTTCAACGTTTATCCAAGATGGATTCATTAACTATTCATTACTATCCTAATGGGCCGAAAAAGCGGCGGTATCCAGGCCCGTCAGGAGGCTATCCACGACGGCATCCTGGCTAGGGTGGCTGGCTAAGGTAGCTGGCTAGAGCAGGCGCGATCGCTCCGGCTTGCGGCTGTCCCACGACAGCTCCAGGGCTTTGCGAAAGTCATCCATGGCCAGGTCGGCTCCGTAGCCCAGGCGAATGTGGGTGTGGCCTCGGCCAATGTAGGCTTCGGCCAGGGTAGGGCAAAGCTCAACGGCGCGGTTGAAGTCGTCGAGGGCCAGCGCCCACTCGTCGAGAAAGTAGAGGGCGTAGCCGCGATCGCAGTAGGCCAGAGCGTCGCTGTCGTTGAGTTCCAGGGCGCAGTCAAAGTCGGTGATCGCCGCCGGGTAGTCTTCCTGGCGGCTAAACACCCGGCCTCGGTTGGCCAAAATGCGGCCGCTGCGGGGGTTAAAGCGCAGGGCCAGGGTGTAGTCGGCGATCGCCCCCTCCATATCGCCCACCTGGGCCCGCAGCAGCCCCCGGCTGTCGTAGAGATCGGCCAGGCGAAAGCGCAGGTTGAGCGGCGTGTCTTCGCTCAGGGTGGCGTCGGGGCTGTCGAGGGCCAGGCCCACCAGGGTCTGGTTGTAGGAGCGGTCTTGCAGATCGGGGTTGAGCTCTAGCACCGTGGTGTAGTCGGCGATCGCCCCTTGAAAATCGCCCAGCTCGTGGCGCAGCATGCCTCGGTTGATGTACGCTTCGGCGTAGTCGATCTGGCAGTCGAGGGCGCGGTTGATGTCGAGGGTGGCCTGGTAGAGGTTGCGCAGCTGAAAGTAGGCCACCGCCCGATAGTTGTAGGCTTCGGCGTGGTGGGGCTGGCTTTGCAACAGCCGCGAAAAATCGCCGATGGCCGCCTGGTAGGCCTCGCGGCGGGGTTCAGCCAGGGCGGCGTGAGCCCCCTGCTTCAGGTAGGCCAGCCCCCGCCACAGCAAAATTTTGACAAACTTGGGCTGCTCCGCCAGCACCACCGAAAAGTCGGCGATCGCGCCGCCGTAGTCCTCTAGATCGAGCTTGATGCGGCCCCGGTTGCCGTAGGCCTTCACCGAGGCGGGCTGAAGCTCAATCGCCCGATCCAGGTCGCCCAGGGCGTCGCCCAGCTGACCCACCAGCCGGTAGACGCTGCCCCGGTTGATGTAGGCGTTGGCAAATTGTGGATCCAGCCGCAGCGCTGCAGAAAAGTCATCGATCGCTGCCCCGTGGCGACCCAGGTCGCGGTGGGCGCAACCCCGGTTGTAGAATGCCTTGGCGCAGGTGCTATCTAGGGCAATGGCCTGGGAAAATGGCGCGATCGCTGCCTCAAAATAGCCCAGGCGAGCCTGCTCAATACCGGCTTTGAGGAGGTCGCTAAGTTGCCGATTTTGAGTTGCCATAGGCCCGCCTGGGAATTCAACACTACACCGTGCAAATCAAGCGTGGGCAATGCTCCAACCGCTGCTGCTGCCCCTGACCCCAAAGCTACCTATCATTATGCCCTATCTCGTCAACCGTGGTAGTACCTAGCTGGCGACCTGGCGCAGCGCCTGCACCGTCGCCCTCACCCCCGCCCCCACCCGATCGATCTCATCGGCGGTGGTAAAGCGCCCCAGGCCGAAGCGCAGGGAGGCGTAGGCCAACTCGTCCTCTCGCCCCAGGGCCTTGAGCACCGGGGAAGGGGCCGTGCTGGCGGTGCTACAGGCCGCCCCCGACGACAGCGCCACGATGCCCCGCAGCCCCAGCAGCAGCGCCTGGCCATCGACCCCGGCAAAACTGACGTTGAGGTTGCCCAGCAGTCGGCGGGTCGCGTGGCCGTTGAGGTGCAGACCGCCCAGGGGTTGCAGGCTCTCCCACAGCCGCTGGCGCAGCGCCCCCAGTCGAGCCGATTCTGCCGCCATTTCAGCCAGGCCCAGCTCTACCGCCCTGGCAAAGCCGACGATCTGGGGCGGATACAGCGTGCCCGACCGCAGCCCCCGCTCGTGGCCACCGCCGTGGAGCTGGGGGGCCAGGGGCACCCGCGGTCGCCGCCGCACGTAGAGGGCACCGATGCCCTTGGGGCCATAGACCTTGTGGGCCGTCAGCGACAGCAGATCCAGGTGCATGGCCTCGACATCGAGGGGAATTTTGGCGATCGCCTGGGCACCGTCGCTGTGGAAGAAAACGCGGCGATCGCGGCACCGCGCCCCAATCTCTGCCAGGGGTTGCAGCACCCCGATCTCGTTGTTGGCCGCCATCACCGACACCAGCACCGTATCGTCGCGAAAAGCTTTATCCAGGGCATCGAGATCGATCAACCCGTCGGGCTGCACGGACAGGTAGGTGACCTCAAAGCCCAGCGATTCGAGATACCGGCAGGGGTCGAGCACGGCGCTGTGCTCCGTTTGCACCGTAATGATGTGTCGTCCCCGGCTGAAGCAGGCTTCGGCAATGCCCTTGATCGCCAGGTTGTTGGCCTCGGTGGCCCCGCTGGTAAAGACAATCTCCTCGGGGCGGGCGCAGATGGCGGCGGCTATGGTTTCCCTGGCCCGGGTCACCGCCGCCTCGGCCTCCCAGCCGTAGGCGTGGGTGAGGCTGGCGGGGTTGCCAAAATGCTCGGTGAAAAACGGCAGCATCGCCTCCACCACCCGTGGATCCACCGGAGTCGTCGCGTGGCAGTCGAGATAGATTGGCCGATGTACCATAGCCCTATGCATACTCCCAGTCACCTGATTCTGAATCTGGCGGCGCTGCGTCGTCCGGTGCCCCCGGCCATGACCTGGCCGATTTTAGTTGGCGCGCTAATTCCCGATGCGGCTCTGTTTGTATTCTACGGCTGGGCCAGGGGGCAGCGGTTGCCGTCGCAAACCATCTGGGGCGATGCCTACTACAGTCAGCCCTGGCAGGACATCTTTGCCGTGGGCAACTCCATACCCCTGGGGCTGCTGGGTGTGGCCCTCGGCTATGTCCTCAGAGGATTCCGGCTCGGCCCCTGGGTGGGATTTTTAGGAGCCAGCATGGTGCTGCACCACCTGGCCGACCTGCCCCTGCACCACGACGACGCCCACCAGCACTTTTGGCCCCTCAGCTCGGTGCGCCTGATCAGCCCCGTCTCCTACTGGGATGTAGACCACTTTGGTCGCCTGGGAGCCACAGTTGAACTGCTGCTGGTGTTGGTCGCGACCGCTCACCTTTGGCCCCGCCTCAGCTCCAGGGGCAGCCAGGGGCTGCTGGGAATCACCGCCGCACTGATCACCGTCGCCTGCGGCGTGCTGGTATTGCTGGGTTAGGGTCTCAGGGTTTAAACACCTGGTACTGATTGCGCCCGGCGTCTTTGGCCGCGTAGAGAGCCTGATCCGCCGCCTCTAAAATGCCCTCCGCAGGACTGCCGGGGGTTGGCAAAACGGTGGCAATGCCGAAGCTGAGGGTAATCGTGTCGCCGCTGGGGCTGGCCCCGTGGGGCAGATCGAGGGTTTGCAGGTGGTGTCGCACCAGCTGCACCACGCGAATCGCCCCCCGGGCGTTGGTATCGGGCAGCACCAGGGCAAACTCCTCGCCGCCGTAGCGGGCGGCCAGGTCGGCGGGACGGCGAACGCCAAGGCGAATGGCGCTGGCAATCTCTGCCAAGCACTGGTCGCCCGCCGCGTGGCCGTAGGTGTCGTTGTAGGGTTTGAAGTAATCAACATCGGCCAGCACCACGCTCAGGGGTTTGCGCTCTCGGGCCAGCCGCTGCCACTCCTGGGCGAGGTATTCGTCGAGCCAGCGGCGGTTGGCCAACTGGGTGAGGCTATCGACCTTGGCAATGTGATCGAGCTCCTGGTTAGCGGCCTGGAGCTGGCGGTACAGCTCAGCCTGGTGCAGGGCCGTGTTGAGCTGGTCGGCAAAATGTTGCAGCATACTGGCCTCAAAGGACTGCCACTGGCGCTGTTCACCGCAGGCATGCACCACTAAAATGCCCCACACCGGCTGGCGAACGCCCCCAAAGGGGTGGGCAATGGGGGCAATCATGGCCGACTTCACCTCTATGGCCGCGAGAAAGGCGTTCACATCCGGCGGCCAGGGCTCTGCTCTATTGTCGTTGACGATGTAGGGTTGCCCGGTACGCAGTTTCTCCAGGTAGGCGGCGGGCAGTCGCCCCGACGGAATCATGGCGTCGGTCAGGGTGTCGTACTCGGGTTTAGTGGCCTGCTGGGCGATGCGGCGATCGCCGTTGGCCAAAATTTGAAAGATCACCGCCCGATCGGCGTCAAACACCGTTTTGACACCAGCCACCGTGGCTCTCAAAATTGTGTTGAAGTCGAGGGTCTCGCGCACTCGGGCGGTGAGCCTGCGCAGCAGTTGCTCCTGGTCTACCCGACGGCTGAGAGCGGCTTCGGTTGCCTGCAAACTGGCCTGTAGCTGCCGCCGCTCCGTACAGTCTTCGGCCCAGCCCACCATGTAGCGAGGTTGATTTTGCTCGTCGTTGACCACTTGCACGTAGGCGTGTACCCACCGGACATCGCCGTCAGGGCGAACAATGCGATACTCCCGCCGCACAGAATTGCCGCTGAACTGATGGCGGACAGAGGCCTGAACCTGAGGCAGATCGTCGGGATGCACCTGCCGCAGCCACAGGCCCGGATCGCTGTAGAGCAATGCTAGGGGCTGGCCCCAAACGCGTTCGTAGGCAGTGCTGACGTACAAAAACTGTCCCGACACCGCATCGCGAATGAACAGCACCTGCTCAACATGGTTAGTGAAAAGATCGAACAGATGTTGAGCCTGGCTGCTGACGCCCTGGGCCTGGAGCTGTTGTTGCAGGCCCTGCTGGTAAATGCTTTGGCCCAGGTGTCGAGCCGCGTGCATCAGCAGACTGCGGCTGGAGAGGTTCCACAGCCGCGGGCTGCGGCACTGGTGGGCAATGAGCATGCCCCAGAGACGAGAACCGGCAAATATCGGTACCGCCAGGTTGGCCTGCACCTGTAGGCGGCGCAGCAGGCTGGCGTAGCAGGGCTCAAGGGCGCTGTCTTGCACATCGCCCACCAGGCTCCACTGGCCCTGGCGACAGCGCTCCTCCCAGCCTTTGTACAGGCAGGATTCAGTAAAACGCACGCCCCGCAAAGTCTGCCAGGAGGCCTCCACTGCCTCTGCGGCGATGACGCCATCGTGGGAAGACAGCACTTGATAGATCACTACTCGATCGCTATCGAGCAGCGGACGCAACCGCTCGACGCCCTGCTGAAGCAAGGACTCCAGCCCGTTGTCCGTCGCTGCCGCCTCGCAGATTGCAGTCACTACATCTAAAATTTGTGCCTGGCTAATGTCGGGTTGAGGTGGAGAGTGGCGCGTCATGCGTCAGACACAGGGAAAAAAAAGTAGTCATTGTTCGAGCAGCTCTTCCCCGCCTGGGAATGACTCCACCCTAGCCATCGCAAGGGTGCACCGATCCCAACCGGCTCTGCGGGGAACACCGCACCTCAGACCCGCCACCCCCTGAAGGAAACGGGTTGGGCCCCAGGGCAATGGTTTTACCCTAGCCTAGACATCAGGCTTTAAGCAGGTACCAGCCCTGCCTTCCACTATGCCAAAAGTTGGGGCATGCTACCGGCAAAAAGGCAGCTAATTGAGATAATTTTGCTCCAAATTTAAGACACAGCGGCCTAAAAAGCCTGAGTAAGCCTACTGAAATCTTAAAAATGGCTTATATCTAACGCATTCTGCTGTTCCTTGCCCATTTTAGCCGGGGAGGCGATGGTTCTAGAAGCAGCTCTTGGATCCACGCTACAGCTGTAGCTTATCTAACGTAAGACATTACCCCCTCTGAACGCTGGCACGCTGGAACGTTTTGACGTTTTGACGTTTAACGCTGGAACGTTTTGACGTTGGAAAGTGTTGCAGAATGTAAAGAGAATGGTTTACCGCTGAAACTGGCCCATGACCTCCCTTGCGATCGCCCCCCAGTCCACCAGTGCCGCCGCCCCCCTGCCTGCCGGTGGCCCCGACCCCGCCCGGTTTGACTGGGCCGAAGCCTGGTACCCCGTCGCCTACCTCGATGACCTCGACCGGGGGCAGCCCACCCGCTTCACCCTGCTCGATCGCGCCATTGTCATCTGGTGGGATGCTCGGGGCAGCGCCTGGCGCGTGTTTGAGGACAAATGCCCCCACCGCCTCGCCCCCCTCTCCGAGGGCCGGGTCAACGAGCAGGGCGAGCTGGAGTGCCCCTACCACGGCTGGGCGTTTGCGGGCGACGGCAGCTGCACCCACATTCCCCAGCAGGCGATTGATGGCCAGGGCAATCAGTCAGCGCGGGCCTGCGCCCTGGCGCTGCCAACGGCGATCGCCCAGGGGCTGCTGTTTGTCTACCCTGGCCAGGCTCAGAACGCCCCCCAGGTAGAGGTGCCGATCATTGGCCCAATCGAGGAAGACCCCGCCGGCTGGGTGGTGCTCAACACCTTCCGCGACCTGCCCTACGACGCCCTCACCCTGCTCGAAAACGTGCTGGACGCCAGCCACATTCCCTACACCCACCACAAAACCGTGGGCAAGCGAGAAAATGCCGCCCCCATGGAGATGGAGGTGCTCAATGCCGGCAAGCACGGCTTTCAGGGTCTCTGGCCTGAAGGCCCTCGCAAAGGCAAGCTGGGCACCCAGCACACCACCTTTGTGGCCCCGGCGCTGATGTACCACGACCTCACCTCAGAGCAGTTTGGCCGCACCATGACCGTGGTCTACGCCACCCCCATCCGCAAGGGTGAGTGTCGGCTGTTTGCCCGGTTTCCCTTTAAGTTTTCGTCTAAAATTCCGGCCACGGTGATCGGCCTCACCCCCCGCTGGTACAGCCACATCGGCAACAACGGCGTGCTCGAAGACGACCAGATTTTTCTGCACCTGCAAGAACGGGAGCTAGAGAAAGCAGGCCAATCCTACGCCCAAGCCTGTTACCTGCCCACCCAGGCCGATCGCTACGTACTGGCCTTTCGCCACTGGGTCAGCGACTTTGAGGCCGATCCTTTCCCTGGGCAGTCTCTGGGACCGGCGTTGAGCCAGGCCGCCCTGCTCGATCGCTACCAGTCCCATACCCAGCACTGCCACAGCTGCCGCACGGCCCTGGAGCGCATTCAAAAACTGCGGTGGGGGCTGCTGGGGGTGAGCGCGGTGGCCTGGTCGCTGCTGCCGATCGCGATCGCCGCAGGCAGCCTCACCGTCCCTGCCGCCACCCTGCTGGGGCTGCTGCCTTTGGCCACCGCCGGGGCCTGGGGAGGCCTGGGCATCCTAGAGCGGCGCTTCTACCAAGGCCGAGCGGTGCCCCCCCGCAACCGGCCCGAGAAACCCGCTCCAGTCAAAGGCTAATTTCATGCCGACGGGCCAACCCGCAGGGGCAAACGGTTGCTTGCCCTCCACCAATTGGGCTTAGCCAAGCAGGCCCCAGAAGTACCTCCCCCCTCTTCCCCCTTCCCTTTTCCCTCTTCCTTCTACCCCACCATCCTAATCCGCCGGAATCACCCGCACCCTGCCCCCCAGGTCAATGCCCTCGGGGGTCACTGCCAGGCGGCGGATATCGACCTCTGGCCCCAGGTCGAAGGCCGTATCCTCCAGGGCGATCGGTGGTGGCGGTGCGCCGATCGCGGGCACCACCCTGGCCACCGGCTGCTCTAGAGTGAGCCAGCGGCCCTCGCGCATTGCCAAACCCAGGCTTAGCTCCAGAGCGTCATCGCTGGGGGTAGCCCCCGGCCAGCGCAGCGTCAGGCGATCGCGGCCCAGGGCAATGGCGACATCGGCGGCGCGATCGCCCTCCCCGAGCCAGTCCACCAGGGGAACCTGCTGCTCAGACACCGCCCCCGCCAGCAGCTGCCTCAGCACGTCGCGCAGGCCCTGCCCCAGCAGCGGCGACCCTAGCGAAGCCCGCAGATCTGCCGCCAGCACTGTCACTTGCCCTTCTACCGGAAAGGGCTGCAACAGCCGCAGGGGTTTGCCTCGCAGCACCTGGGGCAAATTGACGCGAATGTCGGTCGCCTCGACCTCGGCCTGACTGACGTGCAGCCCCTGGTACACCGCCTGGTGGGCCGCCAGCGATACCCCCGGCAGGTAGCCGCCCAAAATTTGTCGGTCGCTGCCGTCGAGGGCAAACTCCAGGCCCTCTAGATGGTCGAGCTGGGTGTGCAACCACAGGCGAATGGCCGGGGGCAGCAGCCGACCGATCAGGCGGCTGCCCTTGGGAGAAGACTCGGCGGAGGGGGCAGGGTCAGAGGTCATAGGCGGGCTCAGCATACAGGAACCATGGCATTCCCAAACTCTAGCAGGGAGACGGGCCCTTGGAGTGCAGAGCAGAGGCGCGGCGATCGTTCCCCTAGACCCGACGGCACCATTCATATGTCAAGAAAAGCTGACGCAATCGTACTCACGGGGATCAATATGTGATGAATTCATCACATATTGATCCCCGAACCCCTGTATTCTCGCTGGTAGGGCCAGAAAAGCCTTGCTGGGGGCTTGATCCCCGCGCTGGTTTTTGTCATGCTACAGGGCAACAGTTGATCCCCGTCTCAACCCAGGGCCCGGCAGCTAAGCGCAAGTTAGCGCAAGTCTTTGGGCCCAGCGTCACCATCCTGGCGCACGAGCGGCGAGGCTCCCGTGGCCGATGGCGATCGTCTGTCGTCCTGGCCCCTGTGTCCTAATTCCTAGTCCTGATCCCTATAGGAGATTGCTCTATGTCGTCATCTGCCCGTCCGCCCCTGGAAGAAATGACCCTGCGGCAGCTCCGCAAGGTGGCCAGTGAGTACGAGGTGTCTCGCTACAGCCGTATGCGTAAAAGCGAGCTGATTGAGGCGATTCAGGCCATTGATGCCAAGCGCGGTTTGGGTGCTGCCCCCGTGCCGACTGCCCCCATGCCGACTGCCCCGGTACCAACCCCGACCGCGGCGGTACCCGCGCCCGCCATGGCCGGCGTAGCCGCCGATCCAGCTCCTACCTACAGGGCACCCGCGCCGCCCCCGATGGAGGTCTTGGCCACCGTCGATGAGGGGCTGTCTGATCTGCCCAGTGGCTACGGCGAAAGCCGCATTGTGCTTATGCCCCGCGACCCCCAGTGGGCCTACTGCTACTGGGATATTCCCCACACCCATAAAGATGAGCTGCGACGGCAGGGCGGCTCCCGGCTGGCTCTGCGCTTCTACGATGTCACCGACATTGACTTCCTGCGCCAGACGCCCCACAGCCTGCAACAGTACGAGTGCGACGAGATGGCGCGAGAGTGGTACCTGCCGATTCCGGTGAGCGATCGCGACTACGTAGCCGAGATCGGCTACCTCTGCAACGACGGCCGCTGGCTGGTGCTGGCCCGCTCCCTGCCCGTCCACATTCCGCCGGTCTACCCCTCCGACTGGGTCGAAGACCACTTTATGACCGTCGACTGGCAGGCCGACCTGCGCGGCAAGACCCTGATGACCCTCAAGCACCCCAGCCAGCGGGCTGCCGAGAGCGCCAACGCCATCTACGACGAAATCTATGCCATGACCCAGTCAACCGAGGCCCAGCGGGTGGCCGGGTCGCTGTTTGGCTCGATGCAGCACGTGCCCGGCTCCATGGCTCCTGAGAAGGCCGTCAGCTCCTACGTGTTCCCCTCGGGGGCGGGGCTGTGGGCCGCGCCGGGGGCAGTGCCCGGTGGGGTGCCCACCATGTCGGGCATTGGGTCGGGCATCGGGGCCTTTGGCGAACTCACTATGTCGGGGGCCGGGCTGACCATGTCGGGGGCAGGCTTCTCGGCCTCGGCACCGCCCATTCGTCCGCGTAAGTTCTGGCTAATTGCCGACGCCGAGCTGATTGTCTACGGAGCCACCGAGCCCGACGCCACCGTCACCATTGGCGGGCAGCCGATCAAACTCAACTCCGACGGCACCTTCCGGTTCCAAATGTCGTTCCAGGACGGCAATATCGACTATCCAATCATGGCGGTAGCGGCGGATGGCGAGCAGACTCGCGCCATCCACATGACCTTCGATCGCGCTACCCCCTCGCGCCGCACCAACACCAAAGACGAAGCGGTGTTGGAGTGGCTGCCCTAGGCTGCCTTGCTTAACGGCAGAATCACAAGTTGAGGAGTGCCCCCCGGGGCGCTCCTTTTTTTGAGAAATGGGTCAACTCCCCGCATAGAATGAATTGTTACCGCCCCCGCCTGACGACTCCGAATTTTGGCCTTTAACCCTAAGTAAAGTCTTAAGCCGTGAAAGTATTCCTATTCCACACCCCTGAAGAAGTGCCTGAGCAGGGTGCGCCCGACTGCGCGATCGCCATTGACGTGCTGCGGGCCACCACCACTATGGCGGCGGCGCTGGCGGCGGGGGCCGAGGCCATTCAAGTCTTTAGCGACATCGACGACCTGCTGACCACCAGCGCCGCCTGGCCCGCCGACCAGCGGCTGCGGGCGGGGGAGCGGGGCGGCGGCAAGGTGGAGGGCTGTGACCTGGGCAACTCGCCCCTCGATCACTCCCCCGAGCGATCGGGGGGCAAGCGGCTGTTTATGAGCACCACCAACGGCACCCGCTGCCTCAAGCGCATCGAGCACGCCCCCACGGTGATCACCGCCGCCCTCACCACTCGCCAGGCGGTGGTTAATTTTCTCCTCCAGCACAGCCCAGAAACCGTGTGGATCGTCGGCTCGGGCTGGGAGGGCACCTATTCCCTCGAAGACACGGTCTGCGCCGGGGCCATCATCCACGGCATCATTGCCGCCACAGGGCTGACGTTTAAAGATCTGGCGGGCAATGACGCGGCGATCGCCGCCGTCAGCCTCTACCTGCAATGGCAGGATCAGCTGCTCGAGCTGATGCACTATGCCAGCCACGGCCAGCGCCTGCTGCGCCTCGACAACGAGGCCGACCTGCAATACTGCGCCCAGCTCGACGTGCTCGACATCGTGCCCCGCCAGCACGATCTCGGGGTGCTGGGGCTTTGAGGCCGGGCGGTGTTGGGTGTCGAGTATCAGGTTTACGGTTTACGGATTTTGCCGTGAACCGTAAACCGTGAACCTATCTCCCCTCAAGCAAAGGGATGAACTGCCCGTGGCTCAAGGGATAGCGCCGCTGCCCAGGTGAATTCCGAAAAAAGTTGGAAGAAGCTTCACAGATGGCTTATTTCTTCTTTACGTAGATTCCCCTACATTAGTCGTGAGCCGCTAAGGCTTCTATAGGGTACGCACTATACTGAAACCTCTAAAAAACCAGGGCCTCCAGCTTGCGGGCTGGGGGCCTTAGTTATAGCTGTAGCCAGTCTGGTTAGGAGAGTTTCCCTAAAAACGTTTGAACGTTCAAACGTTTCTAAAGCTTTTGATTGGCCTAACCCAGGTGACTATGGCTATATTGGGCCAGGTTTTAGGTTCTGGGTGTAAGGTTTAGGGGCCGATGGGGCTTGGCAGGAGGGGCTGTGCAGCGGTTAATGGTTGAACCTGGCCAGGTGGTGGCCGATCGGCTGCGCCTGAGCAGCAGCCAGCAGCACTACCTGTACCGAGTGCTGCGCCTGGGGACGGGGCAGCAGTTTGTGGCCCTCGACGGGCAGGGGCAGCAGTGGATCGCGACGCTGGCGGTAGATGCTGACCTGGCCACCCTGGTGCCCGCTCCACCGTCGCCCCAGAGCAGTCAGGCCCCCATCGCCCTGGCGATCGCTTTGCCCAAGGGCAGCGGGTTTGACGAGGTGGTGCGCCAGAGCACCGAGCTGGGGGTGAGCACCCTACAGCCGGTGATCAGCGATCGCACCCTGCACCAGCCCAACCCCAAAAAGCTGGAGCGCTGGCAGCGTATCGCCGCCGAGGCCACCGAGCAGTCGGAACGGCTGCTGCTGCCTGAGATTTTGCCCCCCCTGCCCTGGCGGGACTATCTCCAGCAGCCCTGGGAGGGGTACCGGTGGCTCTGTGTGGCCCGAGGCGATGCGCCCCACCTGCTGAGGGTGGCCCAGGCCAGCGACCCCACTGTTCCGGCGGTGGTAGCCACCGGGCCAGAGGGCGGGTGGACCGAGGCAGAAGTGGCAGGGGCGATCGCCGCTGGCTTCCAGCCTGTTTCCCTCGGCCCCAGCATTTTGCGGGCGGTCACTGCTCCCCTGGCCGCGCTCACTCTGGTAGCCGGTGGCCGCTCAATGGGTAATTCTTCGCATGAAGTCTAAAGACATCTTACGCAGTCTTCGGAGTCATTCTCAATAGCAAGAATTTATTGCAAATACCCCAAAAAGTTCGCTAGTATTCTCAATAGGAGCGAGTTATTGAAATCTAACGGGGAGAGACTTAGGGTATGGCTGCTTACACGACCTCAGCCCTCAAAGCCGAGCTCAACGAGCGCGGCTGGCGCATGACTCCCCAGCGAGAGACCATGCTCAAAACCTTTCAGAATTTGCCCGAAAGCACTCACCTGAGCGCTGAAGATCTTTGCGAACTGCTGGAGAAAGAAGGCGAACCGATCAGCCTCTCCACCATCTATCGCAACCTCAAGCTGATGGCCCGCATGGGCATTTTGCGCGAGCTAGAGCTGGCCGAGGGCCAAAAGCGCTACGAGATCAACCAGCCTGCGCCCCACCACCACCACCACCTGATCTGCGTGCGGTGCAACAAAACCATTGAGTTCAAAAATGACTCGGTGCTCAAGGTGGGGGCCAAGACCGCCGATCGCTCGGGCTACCACATCCTCGACTGCCAGCTGCTGATCCACGGCATCTGCCCCGCCTGCCAGCGATCGATCGTGCCGATCTAGCGCAGATTCATACAGAAACCGTTGGGAAAACTGACCATCTTCCCCTCCTGGGAGGGGAAGGGGTGGGTTTGCTGCCGCAGCAATACTGACCCACCCCGCCCTCCGGGCACCCCTCCCAGGAGGGGACAGCGGTAGCCTTAGCTAAGCGTTTACAGCACTTCGTGGGTGTATTTGTGCTGCTTGACGTTGTCGTTCTTTGAGATTTTGCGCTGGCTGTTGAGCACCCGCTTGCGCTCGGTGGAGTGGTTGATGTCGCGCTTGAGGGTGCCCACGGGCACCAGACCCACCGCCTCGGGGCGCGACTGGTAGGTGCGGGCGGCGGCCTGGAGGCGCTCTTCAAAGTCGGCACAGGGCTGGGCGGGGGCGGCGGCAATCTCAGGCAGATCCAGCGCTTGGGCCAGGGCCAGGGTGGTGCCGCAGATGGCACTGTAGGAGGTGGGGATACCCTGGAGCACCGATTGCAGGTAGGCCGAAGGAATCGGCTCTAGCACCTGAATTTCGAGGGTTTCGCCCTCGTGGCGCAGGTAGCAGGTGGCCAGGCCCACCACCACATAGCTGTCGGCGGGCAGGGTGCTGGCTGGGGTCTGGGGTGCGGCTTGAACCATGGGCTATACCAACGTTGAACTACGGTGTTGCGATCGCGGACTATTGCGCCCGCCCTACGGTTTTGCATTCTAGCGTGGCCCCTGGGGCTGGTCGGGGGCGATCGCCGATTTCCACACGAAGGTTAATCATCCTTTAGTAGCGGCAAGAGTGCTAGCTTCTTGGAACACTTGAGCGAGGTCAGGTTTTTCGGTGGAGATAACCCTATTAGGAAGATGCTTGTGGTGAGGGAAGGTGGGTAAAGCAGGGAAATGAGGGGTGCTGTCGTAGCGAAAGATCACCCGATTGTTCTCATCCTGAAAATGATAGCGATAGTCAATTTGCATGATTTGATCCTCTACAAGCTGTAGGGCTTCGCTGATAGCCAGCAGATATTTACCTTTGAATCGTAGCCGCAGCTTGGAGGTTAGCTCGTTCTGCCGTCAGGATAGTGGCATTAAATGGTTCGACATAGAGGTCGGGCAACATGAATAACTGTTGCTCAATGCCATCAAAATAGTCCTGTAGAGCGCTACGCGACATTTTGCAGCCTGTCTGCGAGTTCTCGGTGCAGGGCTATGTAGTGCTGGTAGTCGCCTGCCCACTCAACAAAGTCTTCATCGTCGGAGGTTTCGCCCTGACTATATTTTGTGAAAAACTCAGCAGAATCCATTTGATACTGAATTTCGTAGGTTTTCAACTGCTTGGCGAGGGCAATTAACGCATCTAGAGGCGTAGTGTATTCGACAATTTGTTTACGCATTAGCAATTTCCTCAAGGATACTCGTGATAGGTGGACGGTGGGTTACGGCAGGTAGGGGGAATGGGCCAGCGGCAAGGTTAAGGTGTTGTCTAGCTCACCCTACGGATACCCTACGGATAACTGAGACACCGGTTTTATTTTGCAGAGATGCTCAGGCAAAATCAAAGGTGAGCTTTGTACCAATCTTGCGCCTGCTGCTGAATTGTGTCCAGTTCCTCACTATCCATTCTGTCCAGGTTCTTGAGAATAAAGCTCATGCGGCCCTGGGTATCCAACTTATTGCGGTGGCGGTGGAGAAAATCCCAGTAAAAGAAGTTAAACGGGCAGGCGTCTTCCCCAGTGCGCTGCTTGGGGTTGTAGCGGCAGCCTTTGCAGTAGTCGCTCATTTTATTGACGTAGTTGGCCGACGAGGCGTAGGGCTTAGAGGCCAGCAGCCCGCCATCGGCAAATAACCCCATGCCAATTACGTTGGTCTGCATCACCCAGTCGTAGGCGTCAATAAACACCGCGTGGAACCAGTTCTCCACCTCCTGGGGGGTGAACCCGGCGATCAGCGAAAAGTTGCTGAGCACCATCAGCCGCTGAATGTGGTGGGCGTAGCCGGTGCGGTGGATCTGGCTAATCACCTGGTGCAGGCAGTTCATCTCCACCTCCCCCGTCCAAAAAAACTCCGGCAGGGGCTGGCGGTGGTCAAACCAGTTGCGCTGGGCGTAGTCGGCATCGAAGTGGCTGTACAGACCGCGCATGTATTCTCGCCAGCCCATCACCTGGCGAATGAAGCCCTCCACGCTGTTGAGCGGCAGGTCGCGATCGGCAAAGGCCTGCTCCGCCCGCTCGACCACTTCCAGCGGGTGCAGCAGGCCCAGGTTCAGGTAGGGCGACAGCAGCGCGTGCCACATCGTCTCTTCCCCCGTCACCATGGCGTCCTGGTAGGGGCCAAAGGTCTCCAGCCGCTCGGCGATAAAGACCTCCAGCACCTCTAGGGCCTGGTCGCGGGTGACGGCCCAGTGGAAGGGAGTCGCTTCGCCAAAGGTAGGCATCTCTAGCGTCTCCACCTTGTCGATCACGGCCTGGGTGGTGGCGTCAGGCTCAAACCAGCGGGGGGCGGGGGTGTTGAGCTTGCCCTTGGGGGGCTTGCGGTTGTCTTTGTCAAAGTTCCACTGGCCGCCGATGGGGTCTTTGCCCTCCACCAGCACGGCAAAGCGCTTGCGCCCCTCGCGGTAAAAGCTCTCCATCAGCAGGCCCTTGCGCCGGTCGGCCCAGGCGTTAAAGTCGTCTTTGCTCCAGAGAAACAGGTTGTTCTCGAGAATAGTTAACTCGCAGGGCAGTTCTAACCCCTCCAGCCAGGCTGCGAAGGGATAGTCCACCGGATCCATCAGCCGCAGCTCGGTAATATTTTCAGCTTCGATCCATTCTCGCAGGGCGGCTTCAGTGTCGTCGCCGACGGTGTAGGTGACGGCCCAACCGGCATCTTTTAGCTCGTCGGCAAAGTGGCGCATGGCCGACCACACCAGCACCAGCTTTTGTTTGTGGTAAGAGCGCTCTCTGGCAAACTGAGTCGATTCTATAAAGAGAACTGAGGCGCTCTGACCCTGGCAACTGACTAAAGCCGCCTGCTCCTGCCAGAGCTGATTGCCCAAGACCCAAACCCCGATCGCCATAGCGCTGCATCCTTAAAATGGCCTGCTCCATTGTTACGCAGGTGAGAACTCCATGCGGTGGGACGGCTATCTCGGCTGTCTGCTCAGGCCAGAGGTTTAAGGCAGATTGAAGCTGCTTCTGATGTTTGGGGCGACTTTCGGAAAACTTTCTCGCCAGTGGTGGGCAGTGCCCACCCTACGGTAGTTCTGGTCATTAGTATAGATGATGAAATCTCCTAATCTGGCAGGGTGGAGGGTCGCCCGGTGAGGCGCTGAAACAGGAGCTGCACCCCCAGCAAAAAGATGCCCAGGGCGGCGAGGCCAAACACCCCGGCCCCCAGGGCGGCCATACCCACCACCAGGGTACGCACTGCCGATGAAATGTTGGCCACCGCCGGGTTGTCTGAGACGATGGGACGGGCGGCAAAGTTGGCGGCGATCGACAGCATCATGCGGTAGGCGAGGATGGCGATGGTGCCTGCTACAAAAGAACCGCTGAAGCACTGCAAAATTTTGGCGGTGGGGGGCGGAGCGAGGGTGCTGGGGGTAGGGTCGTCAGCCATAGGGTTAGCTCTAAAAGACGGTATACATCCCAGTTTACCTAGGGGTGTGTCCACCCCACCCCTGTCAAAGGAGATGCCGAAGACCGGTTGGCCTTGGCTCTATACCTTAGTCAACCAACCCGACCCACCGCTCACCCATAGCAAAATGCTCCATTGGGGTAAGCGGTGGGTTGCGGCGGAGCAACAGGTTATGGCTGGCACCAGGGGCAATTGGCCGCTACGGACAATCCGGTTGCTTGAGGTGAAGCAGAGCGCAACCTAGTAGTCGGTCAAGTTATAGCCATAGTCACCTGGGTGAAGACACTCAGCAGCCTTAAAAACGTTTGAACGTTCAAACGTTTCTAGAAAGACTGTCCTAACCAGACTGGCTACAGTTATAAATGTGACGGGTTATGGGTTGACGGTCTACGGTAAACGGTTCACGGCTCGCCTCAAACCGCTTACCGTGAAGCGTTTTCCCTAAGTCACATTTCCCGCCATTATTTTTTTGGCCAACTATGGTTAAGACCAGTGCCAGGGAGTCAGTCTTACCCAAACGGATGCTGAATCTTATTGAGCAGGTCGTAGAAGGGTTGCCAGTTGTCGTCGGTGGTGATGGGTTCCCAGATCGCCTCAATTTCGGGGCGCAGGAGTACGGTGGCAGGGTTGGTACTTTGTAGTAGTGAGGCCACGTCTGCCATCCTCGCTGGGTCAAGGCTCTGCAGACAGCGGTGGTAGGTCTGCCGCCAGGTTTCAAGCGGGGCTGTTGCCGCTGGGTCAGAGGCTTCTAGGGTGGTGCTGAAGATTTGGCTGATATCGTCGCGCCAGTCAGCGGAGAACTGCTGGGTGAGACCTGCAAAGAAATCGTGGTAGCCCACTTCTACCGCGCTCAGCAGTTCAATGGTTTGGCTGACTAGGGTGCTAGCCAGATCGTCTGCTAGGGATTCAAAGCCCAGTTTGTGCAGCATGCGCTGCTGGTAGTGGGCGGCGTAGCGATTCTTGAAGGGTTCTAAAGCCGCTTCCAGATCGGCCTCGGGCATGATCAGCTTGAGGGGCTTTTGCAGGGCCTTGAGGTTCATCTGGCAGATGATGGGCTGGTTGCCGTAGCTGTAGCGCCCGGCGTAGTCGAAATAGGCGGCGGTAAAGCGCGGGTCGTAGCCGTCGATAAAGGCGTAGGGGCCGTAGTCGAAGCTTTCGCCGGTAATTGACATGTTGTCGGTGTTGAGCACGGCGTGGCAAAAGCCCACCGACATCCACTGGGCGGCGAGGCGGGCGACGCGATCGCACAGTTCCCCATAAAAGTGCAGGTACCGCTCCTGGGCATCGGTGAACAGTCGCGCCTCGGGGTAGTAGATATCGATCACATGCTCCAGCAGCTTGGCGATCAGGTCGGGGCGGTTGAGGTACTCCAGCCGCTCAAAGGTGCCAAAGCGAAGGTGCGACTGGCTAAAGCGCACCAGCACCGATGACCGGGTGGGCGATGGCTCATCCCCTCGCCACAGGGCCTGCCCGGTTTCCACCAGGCTGAGGGCGCGGGAGGTGTTCACCCCCAGGGCGTGGAGCGCCTCTGCCGCCAGCACCTCGCGCACGCCACCCTTGAGGGTGAGCATGCCGTCGCCGCCCCGCGAGTAGGGGGTAGTGCCCGAGCCCTTGGTGCCAAAGTCGTAGAGATTGCCGTCGGTGCCGCGCACCTGGCCGTAGAGAAAACCGCGCCCGTCGCCTAAGAAGGGGTTGTATTCGCCAAACTGGTAGCCGTGGTAGCGCAGGGCCAAAAAGGGCTCGCGCCCCTGAAATTTGCCGAAGGCCTCGATAAAATCTGCGTCGCTGACGGCGGCGGGGTCGAGGCCGAGCCGCCGCACCACATCGTCATTGCGAAAACGCAGAATGTGCTGGGGAAACTCGGCGGCAGCCACCACATCGTAGTAGTCATTCCCCAGAGACTCTAGGGCAGGCAGGTAATCGAGGGCAAGGAGGGGATTGGCGGCGGTCATAGGTCTGAAAGACGCAACAGGACTTTAACAACAAGAGTATTACTAAAGTATTGCAAAAAATGTTGGAGCTTGACCTTCTCGGTGGTTTGAGATTGGAGCGGGCTGGCTACACCTTACGGTTTTGGCTGCGCCCCAATTGAGCAGCGCTTAGGGTAACAAAGGAGAGATACTGACCCTATGGAAACGTGACTTACCCGCCTCAGTCGTTCTTACCCGCCGCTACCCTATGGCCAAACTCATTTTGATCCGCCACGGGCAGAGCCTGTGGAACGCAGTCAACAAATTCACCGGCTGGGTCGATATCCCCATGAGCGAGCGGGGCCGTGCCGAGGCGACGATCGCATCGTGCAAGCTGCGCGATGGCGGCTACACAGTTGATATCTGCTTCACCAGTATGCTGATTCGGGCGATTGAGACGGCGATCGTCTGTCTGACGGAGTGCGACGAGGTGCGCGGTGGCCGCATACCCTATATCTGGCACGACCCGGCAGAACCCGACTGGCACGGCTGGGATCACCACATGGGCGACCCCGACCAAGAACTGAAAATTATTCGCTCTCCGGCCCTAGACGAGCGCTACTACGGCGACTTGCAGGGGTTGAATAAGGCAGAAATGTCGGAAAAATTTGGCGCACAGCAGGTACACCTCTGGCGGCGATCGTACAATGTGCAACCGCCTGGGGGTGAGAGCCTGGAGGATACGGTAAAGCGCACAGTGCCGTTTTTTGAGGCGGCTATTGTGCCCGAACTCAAGGCCGGTAAAAATGTGCTGGTAGCCGCCCACGGCAACTCGCTGCGATCGATTTTGATGGTGCTCGATCGCCTCAGCGAAGACGAAGTCGCCAGCCTGGAGCTGGCCACAGGCGTGCCGATTGTCTACGATGTCGATGCTGAGGGCGAGTTTAGCAACAAAATAGTCTTGGCGCAGTAGCGAGGCGATCCCAGGGCTCTGGCAGAGTCTAAGGTTATTCCAGCAGCACGGTTTTGGTCGTATAGCTGTAGCCAGTCTGGTTAGGACAACTTCCCTAGGAACGTTCAAACGTTTGAACGTTCCTAGGGTTGCTGAATGGCTTAACCCAATTGACCATGCCTATGATCACCATCCGTCGCTCGACTCCGCAGTTTTTGCACCGCACGAATGTCGCAGCTGTCTTGCCGTCAATGAACGGCAAAATTATGGCGAAATGCATACACGCCCCGCGCTTCCTTAGCCCTCCAGCCGTCAATTCCAGTCCAGTGTGCTTTAGTAAGGGTGACTCGTCCTACGCTTGAACCCCTTGCTCTATGACTCAACTTCAGTCTGCGGTGGTGCTGATTACCGGAGCCGCCGGGGGATTTGGCCAAGAACTCACTCGCCAGCTATTGCAGAAGGGCAGCCGCTTGATACTGACCGATCGCCCTGAGGTCGATCTGCGATCGCAGGCCAGCCAGCTCCAGGCCACCCTGGGCCGGTCCCCCGGCGAAATTATCGATTGCCTCAGTGCCGACCTGGCCAACTCCGCTGGCTGCGAAGAGTTGTACCGGCAGACCCAGGCGCTAAATTTGCCCATTGATGTGCTGATCAACAACGCCGGTATCGCCATCCTTGGCCACATGGTTGATATCCCCCCCGAGCGTTGGGAACAGCTCATGGAGATCAACCTGATGGCCCCCATGCGCCTGAGCACCCGCTTTGCCGCCGACATGGTGGCCCGCCGTCGGGGGCACATCGTCAACATTTCTTCCCTCGCCGGGTGGATCGCCATGCCCGGACTCACCGCCTACGCCGCCAGCAAGTTTGGTCTGCGCGGGTTTAGCGAAGGGCTGCGCCACGAAGTTGCCCCACACGAGATTAAGGTGACTACCGTGTGCCCCTGCTTTAGCCGCACCCCCATGCTTCAGTGCGATCGCTTTGGCCTGTGGAATCAAATAGACAAAACTGTACCCATCCCCTTTACCACCGATCCAGCCAGGGTAATGACCCGCACCGTACGCGCCATCGAGCGCAACCAATCCGAGGTCTTCCCCGATGCGATCGCCTCCAGCGGGCGACTGGCTAAGTGTTACCTACCCGCCCTACCCGATTGGATCAGCCGCCAAATTGGCCTGAGTAGACAATCGGGCTAGCCAGTAGATGCTTGCGTCAATTCAAGCGATCGCAGCTGCTGTAGGGTGGGCATCGCCCACCATCCAAGAAACGTTTTTCCAAGCAATGCCTTACCGCTGACGCCCTTCTGAATTCTTCCGTTAGACCCGTCAATTCATAGCTGCTGTAGGGTGGGCATCGCCCACCATCAAAGAGACGTTTTCCTCCAAACGTCTTACCACTAATGCCCTGTTGAATTCCCCGTTAAACCTGCCAATTTATAGAGTCATGATCGCAACGCAAGACAAACAACTGATTCTCGGCGCAGGCTTTGTCGGGCTAGGCATCGCCCAGGCCCTCAAAGCCGCCAACATTCCCTACGACCAGGTCGATGCTAGCGACGACATCGGCGGCAACTGGCACCACGGCGTCTACGAAACCGCCCACATCATTTCCTCCAAAACGGTGACCGAATTCACCCACTTCCCCATGCCAGGGGACTATCCGCCCTTCCCCAGCGCCCGCCAGATGCACGCCTATCTGCACAGCTTTGCCGATCACTTTGGGCTCAAAGCCGCGATCGAGTTGCAGCGCTGCGTCACCCACATCCACCCCATTGAAAACAACCGCTGGCAGGTCACCTTTCAAAACGGCGAAACCCGCATCTACAAAGGCGTCGTGCTCTGCAATGGCCACCACTGGTGCAGGCGCTTCCCCGACCTCAAGGGCAGCTTCACCGGCCCCATTTTGCACTCCAAAGACTACCACCGCCCCAGCCAGCTCCAGGGCAAGCGGGTGCTCGTCATCGGCGGCGGCAACTCGGCCTGCGACATTGTGGCCGAGGCCGCCCGCGTGGGTGAAAAAGCCTTCCTCAGCCTGCGCGAGTCGGTGTGGTTTATTCCTAAAAGTTTTGCGGGGGTGGCGGTGGCCGACCTGACCCAGATCTGGATGCCCGAAGGGCTCCAGCGGTTGATCACCTACGGCGTCCTTCGCCTCACCTTTGGCACCCACGCCAGCTACGGCTTGCCCCAGCCCCAGCACCGCCTGTTTGCCAAGCACCCTACCCTCAACGATGAGGTGCCCTACTACCTGCGCCACGGTCGCATCACCCCCAAACCCGAGGTCGATTATTTGGAGGGCGATCGCGTGCATTTTGTCGATGGCAGCGTTGAAACCGTGGATCTGATCGTCTGCGCCACGGGGTTTCATGTCGCCTATCCGTTTTTGCCCCCGGCCCTCCAGCGGGTCAAAGGCGCAGTGGTGGAATGCTACGGCGGCGCGTTTTTGCCCGACTACAAAGGACTGGCGTTTGTCGGCTGGGGGCAGGCCCGAGGTGGGGTGGGGTCGCTGATCGCCGCCTACGGCCCCCTGTTTGCCAAACTGCTGAAGCTTCAGGATGACATTGCAATTCCCCTGGGGCTAGTGTTCAAGGAAATGGGGATGCCCTTACCCACCACCCACCTGTCTGATCCCCAGCAGGTGTTTCGCCAGCTCTATCTGCTGCGCTGGGGCTGGGGCTGGCTTGAGTACCGGGCAAAGCGCTGCGATCGCAGATCGTCAACGTTCGAGAATCTACCGCTGTCGGGGGAAAGTGCGATCGCCCCCGACACTGCCTCGTGCTAACGCTCTGTGTTGACACGTCCCTCTCGACGCTGCGTCTCTACAGTCCCCTAATTACCTAATTGAGATAAGGCGCTAGGAGCGTATCCCAACTGTAGGCGGCCTGCTCATACTCGGCTTCACAGCCGTCGGCCCGCTCTTCTGGTAGCCAGCCCGACTCAATAAAATCGGCATAGCCCTCCGGATCGCTACCGTAGATCAGGCAAGACACGTTATAAACTCGCTGCTCGCTGAGACTATGCTCATCCCAAAAAGGGAGTTCGTCTTGCTCAGCCTCATAGACTGCATCTAGATCAAACTGCTCCATGCCCGCGATCACGGCATTCTCTTCTTCAGCTTGCAGCATCAGCACTGCGGCAAAGGCATCCACCGCATCTTCTTCCCGCCCCACCACCGGTAGCTGGTATTGATCCACCAAAGCATGGCCTAGCTCATGGAAAAAGGTGAAGAAGCCCGCATAGATCACCTCTTGGGCATAGTCGTCCTGATACTCGGCATGGGCGCTATCGGCGTAGGTCTTGATTAGCTCGTAGCAGATTGTGATGGTGACGTTTTCAGAATCGTAAAAAGCGTTTTCTTCGCCACATTCGTCAAAGCTAACGAAGACATCGGTGGGCAGAGCATAGGTTTCGTTTAAGTTGCTCAGCAGGTCTTCGTAGAAAGAATTTTCAACCAGAATTTGGTAGATCTCGTCGTAGTCAGTATCTTGCGGCTCCACGTAATCCAAAACCAGATCGCCCTCATCGGCAATTTCAGCCGATGAGAGAGATGCCAAATCATCCATACCCTGACCGCAGCCACCCAGGATGAGCAAACCAGCTGCAACAAAACTGACGGTTAAAACTTTCAAGGCTAACCTGCTCTAGATTATCGTTCCAGGCTGCATCTATTGCTATCCCGTGGATATGGACAAGATCCACGTTAACGTTTCAAACAACCTGTTAGGCTAGTTTTCCCAAACTGCGATCTAGTTAGCGTTCTCCCCAGACGCTCTGCGTCTCTGCCATTGGGGCACAGCAGGATGGGGAGGCTTGTTCGACTTCTATTGTTCCTGGCATAGCAACGATGCTCAGGTACAAAGCAAAAGCGCCCCCCTTTCGGAGAGCGCTCTTCGCCTAATCAATCAATGGGGTAGTCGCTATCGACTAGCCGATGATTTCAGGTGCCTCAGCCGTAGCCAGGTCGAGGGGGAAGTTGTGAGCATTGCGCTCGTGCATCACTTCCATACCCAGGTTCGCCCGGTTGATCACATCCGCCCAGGTGCCAATCACCCGACCCTGAGAGTCAAGGATGGACTGGTTGAAGTTGAACCCGTTCAGGTTGAACGCCATGGTGCTGATGCCCAGCGCCGTGAACCAGATGCCAATCACAGGCCACGCACCCAGGAAGAAGTGCAGCGAGCGGCTGTTGTTGAAGCTGGCGTATTGGAAAATGAGACGACCGAAGTAGCCGTGGGCTGCAACGATGTTGTAGGTCTCTTCTTCCTGGCCAAACTTGTAGCCGTAGTTCTGAGACTCGCTCTCGGTGGTCTCACGCACCAGTGAACTGGTCACGAGAGAACCGTGCATGGCGGAGAACAGGCTGCCACCGAACACACCCGCTACACCCAGCATGTGGAAGGGGTGCATCAAAATGTTGTGCTCAGCCTGGAACACCAGCATGAAGTTGAAGGTACCGGAGATACCCAGGGGCATGCCGTCCGAGAAGGAGCCTTGACCCAGGGGGTAAATCAGGAACACGGCGGTGGCAGCGGCCACAGGGGCCGAGTAAGCCACGCAGATCCAGGGGCGCATACCCAGGCGGTAGCTCAGTTCCCACTCGCGACCCATGTAGCAGAAGACGCCGATGAGGAAGTGGAAAATCACGAGCTGGTAGGGGCCACCGTTGTACAGCCACTCATCGAGGGAAGCGGCTTCCCAGATGGGGTAGAAGTGCAGACCGATGGCGTTAGAGGAGGGCACAACCGCACCGGAGATGATGTTGTTGCCGTACATCAGCGAGCCAGCCACGGGCTCACGGATGCCGTCGATGTCGACGGGGGGGGCCGCGATGAACGCGACGACGAAGCAGGCGGTGGCAGCGAGCAGGGTGGGGATCATCAACACGCCGAACCAGCCCACATACAGGCGGTTCTCGGTGCTGGTCACCCACTGGCAAAACTGCTCCCACAGGGAGGCGCTTTCGCGCCGCTGTAGAGTCGTGGTCATGATGTATTAGTCCTTGGTATTTATGGTTTCAAGGTGCATGGGCAAAACCGTTTAGTTTTGTAACCCATGTGAGTGTATGTTACCGCAAGCATGGAGTTTTGTAAACAAAAACTTTGCCAAGGGTTAATCTTCTGGCAGCCGGAGGGCTCGGGCGAGGCCCAGTGGAGGTCTCGAAATGCCTTGAAAAATTAAGGCTTTAAGAATCCTCAAAGCCGACTTTTGGATTCTGAGAAAGGATTGCTCTTAGTCATGGGTCGAGGGCAGGCTCTCATAAATCTCTGTAACAATTGCCCCTGGGGCGGGGCGATCGCTAGAGCCGCTCCAGATACTCTAATAGGTCGGCCATATCCCTCGGCTCGGGCTGAAACTGCGGCATGGGGGGCGTTTGGCCGCTAATCACCTGCTTGATCAGGCCCACTTTGGTTCTGTGGTCAGACACGCCCAAGAGCCCTGGCCCTACTTCCCCGGCGGCCTCAAAGCCGTGACAGACGGCGCAGTTCATTTTAAAGATTGCTTCTCCCCGACTGCCGTTGCCCTCCAGGGCCAGCACCGCCTGAATGTAGGGATCGGAAGCCTGGGAGTAGCGGACAGCCACAACGCTCAGCACAACCGCCAAAACCAGGGTCACAGCTACAGCAGCGGCCTTTTTCAGCAAACCGCTGAGGTCTTCGGTCTGTTCGTCTAGGGTGTTTTGTGCCAAGGGGGGAGCGGTGTATTTGAAGAGCAATGTATCTTTAGCCTATTAATTGTTACGTACTTTGAAGACCTGACGGCTTGTTGCTACAGAATCTTAAGGATTCTGTGGAGGGGTGCATTGAGCTAGAGAGGATACGGCGTTGGCTTGGGCCTGCTGGTAGGATTCCCTGGTGGGATATAGACCTGGGGTCTGTATCTAATCTTTGGTTAAGGGCTATGGGGCCCGGCTAGGGCCTCTCCTGTGGCTGGCTGTCCATTACTACCTACCCTGCAATGGCCGATATAAACCCAACCTCTACCGCTACAGAGCAGACGGCGGCGACCCCGGCTGCGGGGGCAGCGTCCGGTTCAGCGGCAGACTCCCAGCCGTTGGCGGCGGCAGACTCCCCCATGACTGCTGCCCAGGCGGAGCAAGTCTTGGCTGAGCTCAAGGCCATTAAGCAAAACCTGCTGTGGCTGCTGCTGCTGGGGGGATTTTTTGCGGCACGATCGTTTCTCTTTCACTACTAAGTCGCTATGGCCTCTGCCTCTGAAGATTCTCAGCATTCCCCAGATTCCCAAGACGATTACTTTTACTCATCATTTGTGGTGGAGTACATTGTCCCCAAGGGGTATGAGGCCATCTTTCGTAAGTGGTACGAGCGCCTGACCAGAGCGGCCAGGGGGTTTGAGGGCTATACCCGCGCTGACCTGTGCCCTCTGTTAGACTGCGGTGATGGAGTGGTGAAGTGGTATTCCATTGTCCACTTTAGAACCCCGGAGGACCTGAACCGATGGCTCAAGTCGAGCGATCGCGCTGAGATTCTTGAGCAGGGGCGTGAGACTTTCTTGGCCTACCGCTACAAGTCGTTCAGCACTGGCCTAGAGGGCTGGTTCTCGTCCCACATTGGTGGGGCCGAGAGCAGTAACCTGGGGCCACCTGCCTGGAAACAGGTGCTGGCGGTAGTGCTGGGCCTCTATCCGACCATTGTGATTCAGGGTATGGTGTTTGAGGCGTTGGGCATTATGCAGACCTGGCCTATGCCCACGGCGCTGGTCTTAAACAATTTGATTACCTCATCCATTTTGACCTGGGTGGTCATGCCCCAGGTGAGTCGGGGGTTGAGCTTTTGGCTGCGGCCAGCCTATCGGTTGACGGCGCTGCAAACCAATGTGATGGGAGCGGGGCTGGTGCTGGCAGCGCTGGCATTTATGACCAGCGTGTTTACCTACCTCGCCTAACCTAATTTCCTGGGATGACGGGCCGGGTAAAGTACGCTGCGTCGGGGGCTTTAAAGCAGATTCCTCCTCTGGTTACACTACTGGCAACACAAAACGGGTGGAGCCATGGAATCGAGCTTTTTGACGGCGGTATTTTTGCCCCTGGCCTTGTTTGCGGTCATGCTGGGCATGGGGTTGGGGCTGACGGTGGACGACTTCACGCGGGTGTTGGTGTACCCCAAAGCGGTGGTGGTGGGGCTGCTGGCCCAGCTGATTCTGCTGCCCCTGCTGGGGTTTGGGCTGGCGTCGGTGTTGCCGCTGACCCCCGAACTGGCGGTGGGGGTGATGATTTTGGCGGCCTGCCCCGGCGGGCCTACGTCTAACCTGGTCACCTACCTGGCTAGGGGGAATGTGGCGCTGTCAATTACCCTGACGGCGATCAGCAGCTTGGTTACGGTTTTTACTATTCCCCTGGTGGTGAACCTGGCCATGGGAGCCTTTTTAGGAGAAGCTGCGGCCTTGAGTCTGCCCTTTGGGGCGACGGTGGGGCAAATTGCGGTAATAACGCTGATTCCGGTGGCGATCGGTATGGTGCTGCACCACTATCGGCCTCAGTTTGCCACTCGGGTGGAGCGAGGCGTTAAGTGGCTTTCGCTGGCGCTGCTGGGGCTGATTATTGCCGGTTTGCTGGTGCAGCAGCGGGCCAGTGTGGCGGGCTTTTTTGCCCAGGTGGGCCTGGTAACTTTGGTTTTGAACCTGGTGGCAATGGCTTTGGGCTACGGAGTGGCGGTGGCAGCGAGGCTCGATCGCCCTAGCGCCACGGCCATTACGGTGGAGGTGGGCATTCAGAACGGTACCCTGGCGATCGCCATTGCCAGCGCCCCAACCCTGCTCAACCAGCCCGATCTGGCCATTCCAGCGGCGATCTACAGTCTGCTGATGTTTGCCACGGGCGGGGCCTTTGCCTGGTGGGCCGCGCAGCGGGGCGATCGCGAGAAAACCCTGGCATGACGGTCTGGCTAGGAACGTTCAAACGTTTGAACGTTCCTAGGGTTGCTGCATGTCCCAAGCCAATTGACCATGGCTATAGTTTGGTCGACTGCTGGCGGCACTCGGGTTTAACGCTGAACCAAAAGCCCTGGGCTAGACTGGCCCAGGGCTGTGACGGGAGCGATCGAGGGGCAGAGAATGCTAGACCCCCACCAGCCCTACCGACTGCAAGATGAAGTTCAAAATTGAGCTGACAATGGCCAGGGCGATCGCGCCGAGGATGGCGCTCCAGATGCCGTAGCGCAGGCGGAAGCCTTCGATCAGCCAGGCGGCAAGACCAAACACAATGATGGCCCCAATCAGCGGAATCAGACCCAGGCTGACGATGGCGAAAAAGCCGCGCAGCGCACCGGGGAAAAAGCCCCAAATGCCGTTAAACGCACCGATGATGGCACCGCCGAGCAGCGCCTTGACGGGGCTGTCGATCTCCACGCCAATGGGCGGGATCTTAGAAATAATCAACAGGCTAATGGCCAGAATAACGACGCTAATTAAAAATCCAATCAGCATTGGTGTTTCTCCTCACACAGGTAAACGATGGGGGTGGTCAAATCAAACAGAAGACCGATCGCACAGGGCGCTATGCCTTTGGAATTATCGGCCATAGAGTAGCATTTGCTACAGTTTTTCGCTTTTCTTAAGGGCCTGGTGGCTCGCCGCCGTAGGTGGTCTTGGCTATCTATACCACGACCAAGGCAGAGTCCCTAGGCCAGCTTGGCTTCAGGGCTGAGGCTAGACCCCCAGTCCCAGGGCCGCGTTCATTTTGTTGAGCACATCGCTCTCTTTGTCGCTGATGCGGCTGGAGCCAATGCCTAAGATGCCGCCCTCTCGATGGGCCTCGGCCACTTTGGTGGCCACGGCTATCAGCCACTGCTTCAGGTCGCTGGCCTGCACGCCAGTGACCTTAGTGTCTAAAATGGCTGAGACCTTCTGCAAGTGGGCGATCGCATAGTCGCGCCCTTCCTTAGAGCTTTTGAAGGTCTGCATCAGCCCCAGGAGTTCAAACTGCTTCTTGAGGAGGAGTTGCTCACCGGCCAGGGGATCGGCGGCGTCGAGTTCGGCCAGACCGCCGATCAGGGCTGGGGCCAGATCGCCCACGGCGCTGCTCTGCTGCATCGCTTCGGCCACAATGGCGACTCCGGATTTAACTTCCTGCAAAAATAAAATCGGGTCTACCCGATCGGCCAGGCAAATGCCCATGACCGCCTGCATCGGAGCCTGAAGCAGGGCTGACCATTCTTCGGCGGTAAAGTTTTCTCGCATAGGAGCGCCCTTTCTTTCTGCCTAAAGGTATGCCTCACCATATCGGCAAAATATATGAAAAATCTAACGAGTTAGCTATTGCATTCTTTCTCAGGTTTATCTATGGCCCGCGCGACCCCGGCTCTGCTTCAGGTGCATGTTTCAGTATTTCTGTTTGGGCTATCGGGATTGTTTGGTAAGTTTTTGGTGCTGCCCGCTACGGTCATTGTGCTGGGGCGTACCGGGTTTGCTGCCCTGGCTCTGGGGGTAGTGCTCGCGTTGGGGCGGCGGTCTGCTCGCCTAAGCGCTGTCAAAGACTGGCTGGGTATGGCGCTGCTGGGGGCACTGCTGGCCTTTCACTGGGTGAGCTTTTTCTACAGCATTCAGCTGGCCACGGTGGCGGTGGGGCTGCTGACGTTTTCGAGCTTTCCGGTGTTTGTCACGCTGCTGGAACCGCTGCTGTTTAAGACGCCGTGGCGCTGGCGAGACGGGGCGATCGCCGCTTTAGTTGTGCTGGGGGTTGCCCTGGTAATTCCCGAATACCGCCTGGGGTCGGCGACTACCCTGGGGGCGATCTGGGGCCTACTGTCGGGGCTGTCCTTTGCGCTGCTGCAATTGCTCAACAAGGGCTACCGGCAGCGCTACTCGGCGGTGGCGATCGCCTTTTACCAAAACCTGTTTGCCTGGCTCAGCCTGCTGGTGGTCACCCCCCTGGCGGGTTTGGCATTGACCACCAGCGAGGTAGGACTGTTGCTGGTGCTGGGGGTGCTGTGTACGGCCCTGGCCCACACGCTGTTTATAGAGAGTCTGGCGGTGCTGCGTACCCAAACCGCCAGCGTCATCAGCGCCCTGGAGCCGGTGTACGGTATCGCCCTGGCGGCCCTGCTGCTGGAGGAAGTGCCCACCCTGCGGACTCTGGTGGGCGGGGCGATGGTGCTGGGGACGACGGTCTGGGCGAGTTTGCCTGAGTCATCCTCGCGAGAGCTAGGCTAATCCTGGGCCGCAAACCGGTGAATGAAGTCTCGCTGAGCCGCTACACCCAGGGCTCCGGAACGCGCCTGCTGTACAGCGGCGATCGCATCCTCAGCGCTGTAGCCCAGTTTCACCAGGCAGGCTGCCACCACTGTACCCGTGCGCCCACCCCCGCCTCGGCAGTGCACGACCACGGTTTCTCCAGCGGCGGTGGCGGCCACAATGCGATCGACTAGGGCCGTGAAGGCTTCGAGGGATGTAGGCAGTTCATCATCGACAATGGGCAAGTTTTCAGTGGCGATGCCCAGGGCCGTCGCATCGTCAAGCAGAGTAGCAATGCCCAGCCCGGCCCGTTCGTCAGCACCCAAGAGGCACACGAGGCGATCGACGCGATAGTGATCCTTGAGGCGGGTGAGGTCGGCCTGGAGATCGCGCTGCCAGATGGCTTTGCTGTCTTCATCTTGGCGACCGGGGGCAATGGCAAAGCCAATTTGCCCAGGTAACGGCAGGCGATCGGGGGGCAAAAAATCTACAGCCAGCGGCAGACTCTCAGAGGTATAGGTGGGTTTCATGGTTGGCAGGGCAGGGGGCAGCTCAACAGTTGGAGAGGGAAGACCGGGGGCGATCGCTGCCCAGGTTTTCAGAATTTAGAGTGTCTGGGAACCCAGATATAGCCGTAGTCACATCGGTTAGGACGTCAAGTAACCTTGAAAAGGTTCAAACGTTTGAACGTTCATAGGGAAGCCGTCTCAACCAACCTGGCCATAGCTATACTTTATATATCAATTTTTTTTGAAATATACTGATAGCTCAATCTTCCTGGGTCAACTCTGCTATGTCAACCAGTCGCTCCACTGCCGCCACCCCTCCTAAGGCTGGGGGTCAGCTCAATCTGTTTGAGCGCTACCTCACCCTCTGGGTGCTGCTGTGCATTGGGGTGGGTATTGTCTTGGGGCGGCTGCTGCCGGGGATAGCGGTAGCGCTTGATGCCATGAGCGTCTATCAGGTGTCAATTCCCATCGCTGTCTGCCTCTTTTTCATGATGTACCCGATCATGGTGAAGATCGACTTCTCCCAGGCGCGGCGGGCAGCCCAAACCCCTCGACCCGTGCTGCTCACCCTGGTGGTGAACTGGCTGATCAAGCCCTTCACCATGGTGCTGTTTGCCCAGGTTTTTTTAGGCGGGCTGTTTCGGCCGCTGCTGGCGGGCAGCGAGATCATTCGCGGCAGCGAAATTGCCCTGGCCGATTCGTACATTGCCGGGACGATTTTGCTGGGCATTGCCCCCTGCACCGCCATGGTGCTGATGTGGGGCTACCTATCCTTTAGCAACCAGGGGTTGACCCTGGTGATGGTGGCGATTAACTCCCTGGCCATGCTGTTTCTCTACGCGCCCCTGGGGCGGTGGCTACTGGCGGCCAACAACCTGGCGGTGCCCTGGCAGACCATTGTGCTGTCGGTGCTGGTCTACGTGGGCTTGCCCCTGCTGGCCGGGGCCGTCTCTCGCAGCTGGATTCTGCGCCACAAAGGCCGAGCCTGGTTTGAGCAGGTGTTTCTCAGGTACCTCAGCCCCGTGGCGGTGATTGCCCTGCTGACCACCCTGGTGCTGCTGTTTGCCTTCAAGGGCGACCTGATCGTGCGTCACCCCCTGCACATTCTGCTGATTGCGGTGCCTTTGTTCATTCAGACCAACTTTATTTTTTTGATCACCTACGTGGCCGGACAGAAGCTGGGGTTGGCCTACGAAGATGCGGCCCCAGCGGCGCTAATTGGGGCCAGCAACCACTTCGAGGTGGCGATCGCCACCGCAGTCACCCTGTTTGGCCTCAACTCTGGGGCCGCCCTGGCCACCGTTGTCGGCGTGCTGATCGAGGTACCCGTGATGCTGATGCTGGTCAAGTTTTGCCAACGCACCGCCTTCTGGTTTCCCCGCCAGCCCGAAAAAGCCACCCTGCCCGATCCCCGCTGCCTTAAGCCGCTGGGGTGAGCTGCGTCGCCGGGAGCCTGACAATTGCCTCTAAACCAGGCCTTTTTACACCAGGCCTTTCTACACCAGGTAGGTGTACTGGCCTAGGCTGCGCTCGTAGTGCTGAATCAGCAGCTGCGACTCCGCCAGGGTGATCTGGCTGTCTTGCAGCGCCCGCTCCGACCTGCGCCGAATATTCTCAATCATGTCTTCGGCGTCGTACTGCACGTAGCCCAGCACCTCGGTCATGGTGTCGCCCTTCACCACCTGCTCCACCTGGTAGCCCTTGGGGGTCATGTGGATGTGGACGGCGTTGGTGTCGCCAAACAGGTTGTGCAGGTTGCCCATGATTTCCTGGTAGGCCCCGCCCAAAAACATGCCCAGGTAGTAGGGCTGCTCAGGCTCCAGCGGGTGCAGCTCCAGCACGTGCTTGACGTCGCGCAGGTCGATGAAGGTGGTGATTTTGCCGTCGCTGTCGCAGGTGAGGTCGGCCAGGGTGCCCCGGCAGCTGGGCTCCTCGTTGAGCCGGTGAATGGGCAAAATCGGAAACAGCTGCTCGATCGCCCAGGTGTCGGGCATGGACTGAAACACCGACAGGTTGATGTAGTAGATCGAGGCCATGCTCAGGTTCAGCTCCTCGATGTCTTCGGGCACGTAGTCGGCGTCTCTGACCACCGACAGCGCCCGGCGGCAGCAGGCCCAAAACAGCCGCTCGGCCCGCGCCCGTGCCGAGAGACTCAGGTAGCCAAAGTTGAACAGGCTGATCGCCTCTTCTTTGAACTGCACCGCGTCGTTGTACAGCTCCTGCACGGTGTTGGAGGTGAGGTTTTGGTAGATCTCGTACAGCTCGCGCAAAATCACGTGGTCGTCGTCGCCGGGCACTTCGACTTCGTCGTGGGAGGGGGCATCGCTGCTGCCCAGCACGTCAAACACCAGCACCGACTGGTGAGACACTAGCGCCCGCCCGCTCTCGCTGACCAGGGTGGGGACGGGGATGCCCTTGAGGCGGCAGGCCTCCTGCACCTCGGCCACTACGTCGTTAGCGTAGTTCTGGGTGCTGTAGTTTTTGGAGGCGTAGAAGGTGGTCTTAGAGCCGTCGTAGTCCACCGCCAGGCCGCCGCCCACATCCAGATAGCGCATGCCCGCCCCCAGCTCCGCCAGCTCGACATAGATGCGGCTGGCCTCCCGCAGGGCCTCTTTGACCACGCTGATGGCCGAGATCTGGGAGCCGATGTGAAAGTGGAGGAGCTGGAGGCAGTCGAGCATGTCGGCCTCCCGCAGCCGATCCACCACCGCCAAAATTTCGGGCACGGTGAGGCCGAACTTGGCGCGATCGCCCGCCGAAATGCCCCAGCGACCGCTGCCCTTGGTGCTGAGCTTGGCCCGCAGCCCCAGCACCGGCCGAATGTTGAGCCGCTGGCTGGCCGCAATGGCAATCTCCAGCTCATTCATCTGCTCGATCACGATGATCGGCTGCTGACCCAACCGCTGGCCCAGCATGGCGGTTTCGATGTAGTCCTTGTCTTTGTAGCCGTTGCAGATCAGCAGCGCCCCCGGCGTGTCGAGGGTAGCCAGGGCAATCAGCAGCTCGGGCTTAGAGCCCGCCTCGAGGCCAAACTGGTAGGGGCGACCGTAGCGCACCACATCTTCGAGTAGCTGCCGCTGCTGGTTGCACTTGACCGGAAACACGCCCCGGTAGACGCCCGAGTATTTGTAGCGGGCGATCGCCTTGGCAAAGCAGGCGTTGATCCGCTCAATGCGGTCTTCGAGAATGTCAGAAAAGCGAATCAGCAGGGGCAGGTTGAGGTTGCGCTGCTTGATCGCTTCCACCAGATCAAACAGGTCGAGGGAACCGCCGCGATCGCCCCTAGGCGACACGGTCAAATGCCCCTCGGCGTTAATCGAGAAGTACGGTTCTCCCCAGCTGTGAATGCGGTAGAGCTCTTCGCTGTCCTCAATCGTCCAGGGGGCAGTGACAGGTTCGGCGGATTGCAGCATATTCTCTAGGGTGGCCCGGTGCAGGCGAGGGGAAGAAGACAGGGAGGACGCCGAAGGTGGTTGCTGGGCCATATTCATAGATGCAGGATGCTCCGCGAAGGGGGACGGCAAAGGCCATGGCTAAAGAGGCGATCGCCGATGCAGCGCGACCCAAATTGTAACAAACAGCCATGCTGAAAGACTGTGGGAAATAGGGGGTGATGGGGCAGGGGGTGATGGAGTTTTGAATTTTGAGTTCTTAGTTTTGAGTTAAAAAACCAATTCAAAACTCAAAACTCCTACCACGCCGCAGGCCGAAAGGCCGTATCGTTGGCCAGGGTCACTGTGTCGCCGGTTTGCTTAATCACAAACAATCCCTGCTGATAGGCGTAGCGGTCTACCCCAGCATCAATTTCAATGCCTGCCACCGCCCCATAGATTCGGTAGTCTGTGTAGTGGGGAAAGGCCTGCCGAAACCGTCCCAGCCGCGCCAAAAAATCGTCCACATCCTGCTGGGCCAAGCGCGACTTCACTTCGATGGCCACCGCTACATCGCCATCGACGGCAAAGATGTCGATTTCCATATCAGCCCCAGGCCGCTTCGACTGCATGCGCCGGGAAATTTCCTGTACCTCGATGCCCCGCTCCTGAAACAGCCGAATCACCGCTGGAGCCACCAGATTTTCGACAAAATGACCCCAGCGGGTAGTCAGCCCAGCCACCTCGCGGCTGGTGTTGGCGGCAACATTTTCTAGGCGTTGCAGACGGCGATCGGCCTCGGCAGCACGGCGATCGGCCTCGGCTTGGGAGGTTTGAAAGAGAGCGTAGATGTCCGCAATGGTAACGGGGTCGGCCATGGTCAAAGTTGTAGAGCGCCTGGGTTAATACCCATTATGCCTCTACCAAGGAAAGCCCCAGGTAGAGGGGCGGGGGCGGCGATCGCGTCAGCGTTGATTTGCCGGTTTGCGACCGACCCTACCGCCTGGCCAGCTTGCCCAACGGGCCAGGTGATAGGATAGATAAGCACTTTTAATCTGTGTCTTTAGACTGGTTGGGCACTCCCCCTACCGGGTTCAGGTGTGGACATCGCCCCTTGTTGGGCGGTCTACATTACGATTGACTAAGTGCAAGAGACACTGTGCAATCCCCTACGCTGACCGGTTTGAATTCATGCTGAAGAACCTCCTCGGTGACCCCAACGCGCGCAAGCTCAAGAAGTATCGTCCCGACGTGGTCGAGATCAATCTGCTGGAGGAAGAGATTCAGCAGCTCTCCGACGAGGCGCTAACGGCCAAAACCGGAGAGTTTAAGCAGCGCATCGAAAAGGGCGAATCCCTCGACGACCTGCTGCCCGAAGCCTTTGCCGTGGTGCGCGAAGCCTCGAAGCGGGTGCTGGGCATGCGCCACTTTGACGTGCAGCTGATCGGCGGCATGGTGCTCCACGACGGCCAGATCGCCGAGATGAAAACCGGGGAAGGTAAAACCCTGGTGGCGACGCTGCCCTCGTACCTCAACGCCCTCTCGGGCAAGGGGGCCCACGTGGTCACCGTCAACGACTACCTGGCCCGCCGCGACGCCGAGTGGATGGGGCAGATTCACCGCTTTTTGGGCCTCAGCGTCGGGCTGATTCAGCAGGGCATGTCGCCCGCCGAGCGCAAGCTCAACTACGGCTGCGACATCACCTACGGCACCAACAGCGAGTTTGGCTTCGACTACCTGCGCGACAATATGGCCACCGCCATGGAAGACGTGGTGCAGCGCCCCTTCAACTACTGCGTCATCGACGAGGTGGACTCGATCTTGGTGGATGAGGCTCGCACGCCGCTGATTATTTCGGGCCAGGTCGATCGCCCCGGCGAAAAGTACAACCGCGCCGCCGAAATCAGCCGCGAACTCAACGCCGAAGAGCACTACGAAGTCGATGAAAAGGCCCACAACGTGCTGCTCACCGACGAGGGCTTTATCAAAGCTGAAGAGCTGCTGGGGGTGCAGGATCTGTTCGACCCTAAAGACCCCTGGGCCCACTACATCTTCAACGCCATCAAGGCCAAGGAGCTGTTCGCCAAGGACGTTAAATACATCGTCCGCAACGACGAAGTGATTATTGTGGACGAGTTTACCGGCCGGGTGATGCCCGGTCGCCGCTGGAGCGACGGTCTGCACCAGGCGATCGAGGCCAAAGAGCATGTGGAAATTCAGCCTGAAACCCAGACCCTGGCCAGCATTACCTACCAAAATTTCTTCTTGCTCTACCCCAAGCTGTCGGGCATGACCGGCACCGCCAAGACCGAAGAGGCTGAGTTCGAGCGCATCTACAAGCTCGAAGTCACCATCATCCCCACCAACCGCCCCGCCGCCCGCCGCGACCTCTCCGACGTGGTCTACAAAAACGAGGAGGCCAAGTGGAAAGCTGTGGCCGAAGAGTGCGCCGAGATGCACGAGGCCGGTCGCCCGGTGCTGGTGGGCACCACCAGCGTCGAAAAATCGGAGGTGCTCTCAGCACTGCTCAGCGAGCGCGGCGTGCCCCACAACCTGCTCAACGCCAAGCCCGAGAACGTGGAGCGCGAGTCAGAGATTGTGGCCCAGGCCGGGCGCAGCGGTGCGGTCACCATTGCCACCAACATGGCCGGACGCGGCACCGACATCATCCTCGGCGGTAACGCCGACTACATGGCCCGCCTCAAGGTGCGCGAGTACCTGATGCCCCGCATCGTCAAGCCCGAGGACGAAGACGAGTTTTCGGTGACGGCGGTGCCCGGTACCAAGGGCCGCGCCCCCGCCCAGGGCTTTGGCGGCACCAAAAAGGTGAAAACCTGGAAGGCCTCCCCCGATATCTTCCCCATTGAGCTGTCGGCGGACACCATCAATGAGCTGAAGGCCACCGTGGACTTTGCTGTGGATACCTACGGCGATCGCAGCCTCACCGAACTTCAGGCCGAAGACAAGCTGGCCATCGCCGCCGAAAAGGCCCCCACTGACGACCCCGTCATTCAAAAGCTGCGCGATGTGTACAACCGCATTCGCCACGAGTACGAAACCCTGACCAGCGCCGAGCACGAGCTGGTGATTCAGCGGGGCGGTCTGCACGTGATCGGCACCGAGCGCCACGAGTCGCGCCGCATCGACAACCAGCTGCGGGGCCGGGCCGGTCGCCAGGGTGACCCTGGCTCGACCAAGTTCTTCCTCAGTCTGCAAGACAACCTGCTGCGCATCTTTGGCGGCGATCGCGTGGCCGGTCTGATGAACGCCTTCCGGGTCGAAGAGGACATGCCGATTGAGTCGGGCATGCTGACGCGATCGCTCGAAGGGGCCCAAAAGAAAGTCGAAACCTACTACTACGACATCCGCAAACAGGTGTTTGAGTACGACGAGGTGATGAACAACCAGCGCCGCGCCATCTACGCCGAGCGTCGCCGCGTGCTCGAAGGCGACGAGCTCAAAGAAATGGTGATCGGCTACGCCGAGCAGACCATGGACGACATCGTCAACGCCTACATCAACCCCGAGCTGCCCCCCGAAGAGTGGAAGCTGCCGGAGATGGTGGGCAAGGTGAAGGAGTTCGTCTACCTGCTGGCTGACCTCACCCCCGAGCAGCTCGAAGACCTCTCCGTCGGCGAGATCCGCACCTTCCTCCACGAGCAGGCCCGCATTGCCTACGACATCAAAGAGGCCCAGGTGGACCAGGTCAAGCCGGGGCTAATGCGCGAGGCCGAGCGCTTCTTTATCCTCCAGCAGATCGACAGCCTCTGGCGCGATCACCTCCAGCAGATGGATGCCCTGCGGGAAACCGTGGGCCTGCGCGGCTACGGCCAAAAAGACCCGCTGATCGAGTACAAGAGCGAGGGCTACGAGGTCTTCCTCGACATGATGACCGGCATTCGCCGCAACGTGGTCTATACTCTGTTTCAGTTTCAGCCCCAGCCGCAGCAGCAGGTGAAGGCATCGCAGCAGGTGGGGTGACGCCCAAGGGCATTGACTAGGGCTGGGGCTGGCTAACGCCGCCCCAGCTGTTTAATGGTGGTTAACTGATGGTTGGCTGATCTGCAATTTGGCATGGCATCGATAGCGGTTACTGTGCGGGCAGGGACCCCTGCCGATGACGAGCTGATTGCCCAGCACTTCTACGCCATGTGGCAAGATCTGGGCGTACCCGCCGCAGATCTGCGGCCCGACTGGTTGCCCACCTGTCTGAGGTTTATAGAGCAGGCGCGGCGAAATTTGGGGTATCAAGCGTTTGTGGCCGAGGTAAACGGGGCGGTGGTGGGCTCTGCGGGCGGTCAGCGGTTTGATGGCCTCTACCCTGCGGTGCTGATGCCTCGCCAGCGGCAGTACGGCTACATTTGGGGGGTATACGTCGAACCGCCCCACCGCAGACGGGGAATTGCCACCGCTTTAACCAAGCAAATGGTGGCCTATCTGCAAGACTTGGGATGCACCAAGGTGGTGTTAAATGCGGCACCGGGGGCGCGATCGCTCTACCAGTCCCTTGGTTTTTGCGACAGCAACCTGATGGAACTGGAGCTACCGCCTCGATCTCCGTCAGCCGTGCAGTCCCTCAAGGAATGACGCCTTCTACCCCCAAAGGTAAAGGTGTAGCCACAGTCACCTGGGTTAGGACATGCAGAAACGCTTGAACGTTCAAACGTTTGAACATTTCGAGGGGCAATGTCTTAACCAGGTTGGCTACAGCTATACTTCCCTTGCTTGGGCAGAAATGCCGATTTTTTAAGGTCAGAGACGCCAAAAAACCCCTGGGGGAGTTAATCCCAGGGGCCGGAGCTCAATGACGATAACTATGGCTATACAGCAGGGTGCCTAGTAGGCCAGACCCATGCTGCGGGTGGTTTCGGCACCCAGGTAGACCCGAATGCTCAGAAAGTCGGTGGGGCAGGCGGTTTCGCAACGCTTGCAGCCCACGCAGTCTTCGGTGCGGGGAGAGGAGGCAATTTGCCCGGCCTTGCAGCCATCCCAGGGCACCATTTCCAGAACGTCAGTGGGGCAGGCGCGCACGCACTGGGTGCAGCCAATACAGGTATCGTAAATTTTGACAGAATGGGACATTGAAACAAAACTCCAATGTGGGTCACGACTGGGTTTGACAGCTTTAAGGAGGCCCTCAAAGGTCGGTCAAAACGGTCTATGCAGTAAGGGTTTCCTAATCTTTGACCAGTCTATAGCGAGAGATTTCAGCTCTTATCGTCACCCCCCGCAAACCTTAACGGATCGTAATATGGCGGCAGGGTTGGGCTCATAAATCGGCTCAGAACAGGATCCCTGGCCTCGCTCATTGCCCAGGGGCAGAGAGGTTTTGCTACTAAGTCATCCATTTTGTCAAACTTGTCAACCGATGCGATCGACCTTTCTAAAGGCCATGACTACCAGGGCATCGTCGGTGGCCAGGCGCTCAAAGGACTGGGGCTTGGGGTTGAGCAAAATCTCGCCGCTGCCCCGTCGTACCCCCAGCAGCAGCAGTGGGTTGTCGGCCTGGTGAGTGACGCTGTAGGTGCGGATCCAGTGGCTGAGTTCGGCAAAGGTTTTGCCCTCCAGATGGCTGGGGTAATGCCCAGATTCGATGAAGTAAAACTCGTTGGAGTCATCGGAGTAGGTCAGCAGCTGCTGGTAGACCACCGACATGTTCTTGAACATAGCGCTTTGGGCCATGATGCCGGCGCTGTAGTCGCGGGCCGATACTACCTCGTCTACCCCGGCTTCTTGCAGGTGGCGGCGGCGGCGCAGGTTGACCAGTTCGGCGATTACGTGAATGTCTTTTTGGCGACCGGGGGTTTGCTCCAGGTGTTTGACCGCTAGGGCAATGAGGGCGTTTTTGTCGTCAGGAGATGCGGTCTCTTCGTCGGCCAGCAGAATGACGGCCCTGGCCTGAGATGCCTGGAGGTGCTCCAGGGTGTCGTGGTGGGTGGGGTCGTCTTGAATAAAGTGCACTTGGGCGGGAAACTCGCGGCGATCGGCTACTACCGAGGCCGCCACCACCACAATGTCGATGGGGTTGTCCTTGTTGCCCTCCACCAGCTGGTCAATGATGCCTGCGGCCTTGTCGTTCCAGTTGCAGATAATGATGTGGTCTTTAAACACGCTCACAGGGGCCTCCGATCGCAGCGCACGGGTGACAAATACAGAGGAAATTTTGCCGCTGATGGCCCCAAAAATAAACGTGCCGAAGATCAGCAGCAGCAGTTGCACCACTCGCCCCACAGGGCTCTTGGGCTTATCGGGATATTCCCCCATTAGGGTAATGACGATGTTTTCGAGCACTTCCCAGGGAACTGTACCGCTGGTTCCCCGGCCCTCCTGCCACAGCAGCAGCCCCACGACAGCCGTAAAGGCGATCGCCACAGCCAGGGCAATCAGCCGCTGCCGCAGTTTGCGGTTCAAGGTCGGCATCACCGTCATAGGCGAGGGGGTTGGAATCTAGAAAGTGAGAAGACGAAAACGCCAAAAATATGCCACTAAACCTTAGGGTACCGTTAGGCTGGTCAATAACTCTGGCTCTTAGGCAACGCTCTTAGCTCAGCCTTGGCCTACCGCTCCTATCCACCGGCACTGCATACCGCCATGGCTACTCGCCTCTGGAACTTTCTCACCACCGACATTCGCGACCTGGTTTCGCTCAACACTATCGACGGTGCCGCCGATGCTGCCGATGCAGTGCTGGGCCTGGCGGAGATACTGGCCGAGGAAGGCCCCAACGTGCAAAAGCTGGCCCCGCTGGTGAACCAGCTCGACTCGCTGCTCGATGCCCTCAATTCGCCCCTGGGTAAGCTGGTGGGCGCAACCCTGCCCTTTGTCTCGATCGGCACCGGGCTGCTGAAGTTTTATCTGGAGACTACGCAGCAAGACCCGACCTTGGCCCAGTCCGTAGCGCTGGTGAGCCAGGCAGCGTATCTGGAGAGCTTTCGAGAATTTGTTAAGCAGCATCCCAAGGTGGAGCAATGGCTGAACGCCAAGGACGGTACACCCCAGGCCAAAACCATTACCCCTGCGCTCAAAGCCCTGGGCCACTTTGAGCTAACGGAAAAAGAGGCCCGCTTTGCCCTGCTGTACTTTCATCAGTCGGCGCTGGCGCAGGCGTTTAATGAGGCTCTAAATGCGCGACTGGTGCAGCTGGGGGCAACCCCCGAGCAGGCCAACCGGATTGCTGAAGCCGTTGCCAAAAATACAAATCGGCATATGCGAAATGCGATCGCCGATGCCGCCCCCGCTATCCAGCGCGTCGCTGAGTGGTACCGCACGGGCGGCGACCAGGTGTTTGAAAAGTACCTCAGCATCGACACCTATCTCGCAGAACGCATCGCTCCCTGCCCCCATCAGCCGGTCTTTGCGGAGAGCTTCACCTTTAACGACATCTACGTGCCCCTGAAGGCCCAGGCGCTAACCTCCGCTGGGGAACCCGACAACGCTAAACAACCCTTCGTTCTAGAGGACTGGGCCAAGCGATGCCTCAGCGACCCCACCCGGGCGGGCCAGGTGATGTTTGTGCAGGGTGGGCCGGGGCGGGGCAAGAGCGTGTTTTGCCGCATGTTTGCCGACTGGGTGCACCGCTACGAGCACCCCCGCTGGACGCCGATTCTGATTCGCCTGCGGGATGTGGCGGTGCTGTCGAATGATTTTGAGGAGACGCTGGCCAAGGCGATCGATCGCGACTTTGCCAAGACCGACTCCGGCTGGCTCACCGATCGCAACGTCAACTTCCTCTTTATTCTCGACGGCTTTGACGAACTGTTGATGGAGGGCCGCACCAACGGCGGGCTTGATAAATTTCTTGACCAGGTGGGGCGGTTTCAAGAACAGTGCGCCAGAAATTCTGAAAAGAACCATCGGGTGCTGATCACAGGCCGCACCCTGTCGCTGTACGCGATCGAGCGCAGCCTGCCTCCCAATCTGGAGCGGGTCGAAATTTTGCCGATGGATGATGAGCTGCAAGATCAGTGGTTCACCAAATGGGGCAGGCTCATGGGCCAAGACCCCAACTACCTCAAGGGCATTCTCAAAGACCCGTGCCTGCCCGATCGCCTGCAAGAGCTAGCCCGCGAGCCGCTGCTGCTGTACCTGCTCGGAGCCATGCATCGCGATGGTGCCCTGCGGCTAGGGATGTTCGAGGGTGCCGAAGGCGCTAAGGCCAAAGTGCTGATCTATGAGACCGCCCTGGATTGGGTGCTGACCCAACAGCGCCCTGACTGGCTGAACCGCGACATTGCCGAACTCGACACCGAGAGCCTGCGCCGCATTCTGATGGAGGCGGGGCTGTGTGTGGTGCAGTCGGGCATGGAGTTTGCGCGGATTAGTGCGATCGCCCAGCGCCTTCAGCAAGACAGCGCCGCCAAACAGTTCCTCGACGCCGCCCAGCAGCGCCTGCAAGACAGCGAGGCCCCCCTCCGCAATGCCCTCGCTGCCTTCTACATGCAGTCGGGCCGCCAGGGCGAAGGCTCGATCGAGTTTGTTCACAAAAGCTTTGGCGAATTTCTCTGCGCCGAACGCATCGTCAAAAGCCTGATCGACTGGTGCCAACCCGGTCGCAACCGTGAATACGACATTCAAGACCCCGATTTTTGCTGGCAGGTGTATGACTTGCTAGGCTGCAATGTATTGACCCCGGAAATCCTAGAGTTAATTATGCAGCTACTTCTAGATTGTGCTGGCGACGAACTTCCAAGGCTTTTTGATCGTCTTTACGGCTTTTATCTAAGTTGGCAAGATGGCGACTTCATCGATTCGTTGACTGAGAACTTGCCGCAAAGGAAACAGCGTCAAATTCAAGACTTTAGAAATAATTCCGATCAAAAACTTGGAATAAGGCAAATAGATGTCTTTGTTGGACTGAATACACTCTGCCTGATTTTGAGCATTAAAAACTTGTCATCGATAGAAAAAGACGATTTCTATCCTTTTGGGAACCCTGGCAAGCTTAAGAACGAAGATTGGACCTACCTTCAACTTGCCAGGCTTATAGATTATAGCTCGTGTGTTTCACCAACTATATTTCTGAGAGTGGTTGGCCCTCACTTAGAGGGAGTCAACATGAGTAGACAATTTCTTGAGAGCGCAAACTTGAGTTTCCTGAATTTAGAAAATGTCAATCTTCAGAACTCATTTTTGTTTGCCGCTAATCTCACAAATTCCAATTTGAGGAATGCGAATTTAACTGGAGCAAGACTAGAAGGCATCCATTGGAATGAAGATACTAACTGGGATAATGTAATTGGCCTCGACCAAGCGATCGGCGTTTCTGATTTCCTGAAGCAACATTTGAACATGAACCGCCCGTAGGGTGTGTTCTGCTGGCCGATATCCTCAGCAAAACTGCACCATCCCTCGTCCAGCCAACGCACCAAAACTCATTCATCAAAGCATTCGCCGCCGCCAGAAACCCAGTTTCTAGATCCTACAGGTCAGTAAATTATTGCTACCTGCCCAACACTGTCGAGACAATCACCGTCACCGTTGTCGCTGCAATCAGACTAAAAGCAAGCTGAACTACCCACTGAGTCGCTTTTTGGTAGTTGTCAAACTTCTGGTTAAACCGCTCAACTTCCTGCTTCAGCTCCCGAATCTCGGCAATCACCTGTTGCGAGTCGCTTCTATCGTCCGTTGCTTGGGCCATCACAGGTAACAGGTATGCTTTATCCATCCATCTTACTGCACTCCTTAAGCCAAGCGATTTGAGGAGGTTTTTTCTGTGGCACCATAGGGGTACAGCATTGCAAAGGCCCATGGTCACTAGCGCCTCCACAATCCAATCACCCATTGCCCTTGGCGAACAACGGGTGACGCTGCGCGGCCTGGACTGGCGGGCTTACCAGCAAATTTACCAAGCCTTGCCCCAGACCCGTGCGGTTCGCTTTACCTACGATCGCGGTGCGCTCGAAATCACCATGCCCCTCGAAGACCACGAATTTGCCGTTCGCCTGATTGAGCTGTTTATTCGCATTCTGGTCGTAGAGCGAGGGCTAAAAATCAAAACCCTGGGCTCCACCACCCTCGATCGCGAAGATTTAGATCGCGGTGCCGAGCCCGACAACGCTTACTACATTCAAAACCAGCCCCTGGTTGCGGGCAAAATCATTGACCTGCAAACCGACCCACCCCCAGATTTGGTGGTGGAAGTTGACATTACCCACACCGATATTGACAAGCTCAGCCTCTACGCCAACCTGGGAATACCAGAATTTTGGCGCTACAACGGCAAGATCTGGCGCATTTATCAGCTTGAAAACGAAATGTATCGAGAAGTTCAGGCCAGCCCAACGTTTCCCCTGGTGGCTAAAGCCAAACTGTACGAGTTCTTAGCCCAAGCCAAGCTAGACGAAGTTGACGCAGAATTAAACCTCCGGCAGTGGCTGCAATCTTTGGCCAAATAGCTCAGTATCCTCAGCAAAATCGGCTCGCAAAAGCCAGGTTCTCGCAGATTTTACAGCTCTAAAGCCAGGTTCACCGCCGCCTCGGCGTGGATGCGGGTAGTGGGAAACAGGGGCACCGTTGCGGTGGCATCGCCCACCAGCAGCTCTAGCTCGGTGCAGCCCAAGATCACGCCCTCGGCCCCGGCGGTGGCCAGTTGCTCACAGAGCGCCACCACGGCCTGGCGAGAGGCGGGGGTGAACTGGCCCCGGCAGAGTTCGTCGTAGATGATGCGGTGTACGGCCTCTCGCCCTGGCTCATCGGGCACCAGCACCTCAAGGCCGTGCTGGGTCAGGCGATCGCGGTAAAAGTCTTGTTCCATGGTGAACCGGGTGCCGAGCAGGCCGATGCGCCCCATTCCCTGGGCCTTGACGCAGTTGGCGGTGACATCGGCGATGTGCACCAGCGGAATCGAAATCCGGGCTTCAATGTCGTCGGCCAGGCGGTGCATGGTGTTGGCGCACACCAGCACCATGCTGGCCCCAGCCATCTGTAGCTTTTGGGCCGCTTCTACCAGAATCTCTGAGATCTCATCCCATTGCCCATCGTGCTGAAGGGTGGCCATATCGGCAAAATCTACCGAAAACAAAATCACCTTGGCGGAGTGCAGCCCGCCGCGCCGTGCCCGTGTGGTCTGGTTGAGAATGCGGTAGTACTCTATAGATGACTCCCAACTCATGCCGCCAATCAGGCCAATGGTTTTCATCGGAGAATGGGTCATAGGGCCACCGCTGAGAGGTCGTGCCCACCGTACACCACCTTTCCGGAGCGATGGGTTAAGGTTGCGTAAACCTGCAAAAGCCTGACAACGTTGAGCCGAATTATCTCAGCCCGCCGTTCTTAAAACCTGCCCCCTGGTGCCCCTTAACTGTTGCCCCTTAGCAATTGGCCTATGACTGTTTCTCCTGATGCTACCCCCTACGCCCCCCTCAGTGTTGAGGCCCTGGCCCAACGCCTGGCTGAGGCCGACGATGCCGTGCAGCTAATTGATGTGCGCGAACCCAGCGAACTTGAGCTGGCCAGTCTGCCCGGTTTTGACAACCTGCCCTTGAGCGAGTTTGCCGACTGGTCAGAGACCATCCACAGCCGCTTTGAGCGCGATCGCGAAACCATTGTGCTCTGCCACCACGGCATGCGATCGGCCCAGATGTGCGGCTGGCTGGCCCAGCAGGGTTTTACCCAGCTCAAGAATGTAACCGGCGGCATCGACGCCTATGCCCTGATGGTCGATCGCACCGTGCCCCGCTACTAGCCTGTTTGGGTTTTCCCCATGGTGACGACTTTTCTGCGATCGCTGCTCCCCAGCCAGCCCCCCACGGCGGCCAGCCTCAAGGCTCTGGCCCAGGCGGTCGATCGCCAGATTGCAGCTCATCGGATGGGGCTGCCCCTGGCTGCCCCGCGCCGCGATATTCCCATGAACTACCGGGTATGGGGCCTCAAGTTTGGCAGCCAGGACAACGAGGTGCTGACCTCGGTGGGGGCGATCGCCGACCGGTTTGGGCGCGACGGCATTGACGGTCGCCTGCTGATTTTGGGCGAGGCAGGGGTCGGTAAAACCCACACCCTGCTGGCGGTGGGCGAAATTTTGTTGAAGCGCGGCGGGCCGGTGCCGGTGCTGGTGGATGTCTCGGCCTGGGCCGGAGAAACCCTGCGCGAGTGGCTGATAGCCAGCCTGTGGCGCGAGTACCGGGTGGCCAAAGCCGACGCCAGCTACTGGATTGACCATGCCCAGCTCACCCTGTTGATCGACGGCTTTGACCACCTGCCCACCGCCCAAAAGCGCCGATGCGGTGCGGCGATTGAAACCCTGCTGCGCAGCAACCCCAACCAAACCGCCCTGCTCTGCTGTCGCCGCCAGGTGCTCGAAGCGTCGGGGCTGACCTTTGACCAGTTCAACGGCGGGGTGAATATCATTCCCCTGGCGGCCCAGCAGGTCAAAGACTACGTGCTGGGCCAAAACCGACCCGAGCTGTGGCCGGTGATCAAAACCAGCAAGCTGCTTCAGCAGCTGGCCCGACTGCCCCTGGTGCTGAATTTGCTGGTGGCCATGCCCGACCTGATCGCGCCGCCCCTGCGCAGCCGGGCCGACCTGGTGCAGCGCTATGTGGATCAGGGCATTGCTAAGGCCAAAGGCAATCCGGCCCAGCACCGGGCGGCTCTGGGCTGGCTGGCCGAGCAGCTCCATCAGCGCCCCCGCATTTTTTATTTAGACGATCTAGATCGAGGCTGGCTGCCCAATCCTCGCCAGCTGCTCTACCGGCTGCTGTTGGGGGTAGCGATCGCCCTGATTCTGGGGCTGGTGGGGGGCAATCTGCTGCTGGGGGTGGCTCTGGGGCTGATGGCTTCCCAAATCGATCTGGAGAGTTTTCCCTACGTGCAGCGGGGGCTGGCGATCGCCCCCCTGGGCCGTCTGGTCTCCCTGGCGCTCACCTGCGGCGGGCTGGCTCTGGTGCTGGGTCTCGGTCTGGGCGGCGGAGCTGCGCTGCTGCTGTCCCCCTTTGGTCGGGGGGCCGTCGGCTTTGCTGGAGCCGGGGCGGTCGGAGCGGTGGCGGGCTGGAGCCTGGGACTCATCGGCCTGCTCCAGGGGGGAATCGCCGGGGCTGTGCAGCTGCGGCAGCGCCCCAATCAGGACGTGGTTCTGGCTCTGCGGAACGCGGTGGTGCTGGTGGTGCTGCTGGGGGCGATCGTGGTGCTGTTGCTGGCACTCCCGGCGGTGGTGGGCGGCCAGCCGCCGCTGACGCTGCTGCCCCCGAGCCGCCTGCGGCTGCTGATTGGGTGTCTGACGGTACTCGCCCTGTGGCTGTCCGGTGGGTTGCAGCACGGCCTGGTGCGGCTGCTGCTGGCGGGCAAGGCGGAGCTGCCCCTGGCGGCTCGACCCTGGCTCGATGCTATGGTCAAGGCCGGGCTGCTGCGGCGCTGCGGCGGTGGCTATAGTTTTGGCCACGAAGAGCTGCGCCAGGCTATGGTCAAAGAGAAAGACCGGCCCTAGGGGGCGATCGCGCCCTTAAAAAAAAAGCGCGATCGCCAACTCTGTTGGATTGGCGTCATCTAAACCGCGCTCCGGTGCGTACAGTATCGAGGTAGAGCTAACGCTGCGGTTTACCGGAGGGCTGTGGTCAGGCGCTGCCTCCCTCAGCGGTCTCTCAGGTAAATCGGCCAAACTCTATTCCGCAGGCGCAGCCCGGTTAGACTGGCCTGGGTCTGCGCCCAACGCCCGCCGCCTCTGCTCTATACCCTTGACCAGCCCTATGCCGTCGTCTGTTTCTAGGTCTGTCTCTAGACCGACCGATAAGGCTAAAGCGCGCCCGCTGGTGCGCTGGGCTACCCTGGTGATGGCGGCGGCGGTGGGGCTGGCCGCGGCTATCGTGCTGGCCTGGTTTGCGGGGGAAGCGCACACTACCCAGGTGTTTGCCCAGCTTCAGCGGTTGCAGAGTCAGCCGCCGACCTGGCTGGGGGTGCCCATGGTGGCGGCTGAATACCTGGTGGCCCCCACGGTGGTGCTGTTGCTGCTGGCCTACGCGATTACGCGGCTGTCGCCTCAGCCCCGGCCCTGGTCGCGGTGCGTGGTAGTTGGCATTTTGCTGGCCCTGGTGGGGCGCTACCTGCTGTGGCGCTGCCTTTCGACCCTCAACCTGGCCTCCCCCCTAGAGGGTACCCTCAGCCTGGGGCTGCTGGGGATGGAGCTGTTTGGCCTGATTTCCAGCATTCTTCAGCTGCTGCTGCTGCTGCGGGTGCGCGATCGCCGCCCCCAGGCCGATCGCCTCGAGCAGGACGTGCTCCAGGGCCGCTACCTGCCCTGGGTCGATGTGTTTATTCCCACCTACGACGAGCCGGCCTTTATTCTGCGGCGCACCATCATCGGCTGTCAGGCCCTGCACTACCCGCGCAAAACTATCTATCTGCTAGACGACACCCGCCGCCCCGAGATTCAGGCCATGGCCGCTGAGCTGGGGTGCAACTATATCTCCCGCCCCGACAACCACCATGCCAAGGCGGGCAATCTCAACTACGCCATAGAGCACGCCAGGGCAGCGGGTCGCCCTGGGGGGGAGTTGATTGCCTCCTTCGACGCTGACTTTGTGCCCACCCGCAATTTTCTCTGCCGCACGGTGGGCTTTTTTCAGCGGCCTACCGTGGGCCTGGTGCAGACCCCCCAGAGTTTCTACAATGCCGACCCAATTGCCCGCAATCTCGGTCTAGAGGGGGTACTCACCCCCGAAGAAGAGGTGTTTTACCGCCAGATTCAGCCCATGCGCGACGGGGTGGGCAGTGTGGTCTGCTCGGGTACGTCTTTTGTGGTGCGGCGCAGCGCCCTCGAAGCGACCGGCGGCTTCGTCACCGAGTCGCTGAGCGAAGACTACTTCACCGCCGTGCGTCTGGCCGCCCAGGGTAACGAGGTGATCTACCTCGACGAAAAACTCAGCGCGGGCCTGGCCGCCGAAGACATTGCCGCCCACGCCAGCCAGCGGTTGCGCTGGGCCAGGGGCACCCTGCAAGCCTTTTTCATCGACTCCAACCCGCTGACCATTCCAGGGCTCAGCCCCATGCAGCGGCTGGGCCACCTGGAGGGATTGCTGCACTGGTTCAGCAGCATTCCCCGCATTGGGTTCTTGCTCATGCCCCTGGCCTACTCGTTTCTCAACGTGATTCCAATTCGGGCGACGACGCAGGAATTGCTCTACTACTTTGTGCCCTACTACCTGGTGCAGCTGACGGTGTTTGCCTGGCTGAATGAGCGATCGCGCTCGGCCCTGCTGTCCGATATCTACTCCCTGGTGCTGGTATTTCCGCTGGCGGCTACGGTGGTGCAGGCCATGGTCAACCCCTTCTCGCGGGGGTTTCAGGTGACCCCCAAGGGCACCTCCAGCCAGGGGTTTCAGTTCAACTGGCGGCTGGGCTGGCCCCTGGTGGTGCTGTTTGGCCTCACCGCCGTCAGCCTGTGGCGCAACCTGGGCCTGATGCTGACGGTAGACGGCTTGCAGCTGCGGGGCCTCACCCTGGGCTGGCTGTGGAGCGCCTACAACCTGGTGATGATCGCCGTCGCCCTGCTGATTTTGCTGGATGTGCCTCGCCCCGATCCCCAGGTGTGGTTCGATCTGCGGCGCGTGATTCGGCTGTCGCCTCGGGGGCTTGCAGGGCAGGGCAAAACCTGGTGGGGAATTACCACGTTGATCTCTGAGGCGGGGGTAGAAGTGGCCCTCACCCAGGGCGCTACCCCCACCTATCCGCTCAGTCCGGGAATGGCGGTAGATCTCACCCTGGCGGAGGAGGCGATCGCCCTGGAGGGTATGATCACCGCCGTTGGCACCGAGGGCGAGTACCCGTGGGTGCGGGTGCAGTTTGGCCCCGTTGCCCCCGCCAGCTACCGCGCCCTGGTCACCACCCTGTTTTGCCGCCCCGGCCAGTGGAAGCGGTGGAACAGCCCCGGCGAGCTGCAATCCCTCGGGCTGCTGCTGCGGGTGCTGTTTTGGCCGCGCCGGGTGGGCCGCCGCAGCCCCACGGCGGTGCCAGTGGTGAAGGGATAAGCTCAGCCGACGGGTTAACCATTGCCGTCGAAACACTCTATGATGGCGGCTAATTCCATGCCCCGCTGTCGCCCCTTGCTTCACCTATGCAGATTATTTACGACCCCGATCGCGACATCCTGCAAATTGCCTTCAACCAGCGCGAAGTCGGTGAAACCGCCCGCATTTCGCCCAACCTGATTCTCGATTACGACGATGACGGTCTGGTCGTTGGCCTAGAGCTACGCGAGGCCTCGCGGCGGGTAGACAGTCCCCTGTCGGTCACCTTTACCGTAGGCGACGCCGATCTTGAAAAGCCTCAACCCTGAAGCAATTTTGGATTTTGGATTGGCGATTTTGGACTTAAGACTGCCATAGGGATAAAAAAAGGGGAGGCATAGCCTCCCCCATCATCATGACTTACTCTCAATCGTCAACCGCTAGGGCAGAGACACTGCCCGCTGTGAGCTAGGCTTCGCCTGCTTCAATGGCGGGGTTTTCGGTGCCGCCCAGGCTGATTTTGACTACCTTATTGCGGGCTTCGACCACCTTGGGCAGGGTCAGGGTCAGCACGCCGTGGGTAAAGTCGGCGACCACCTTGTCGTTTTGCACCGCGTCGGGCAGGTTGACCAGACGCTGGAAGCTGCCGTAGCGGGTGTCGTCGTAGAGCACCTGGGTGCCTTCTGCGGCGGGGGCTTCGGGAGCCCTGCGAATACCGGCAACAGATACGCTGTCGGCGGTTACCTGCACGTCGAGATCGGCGGCGGTGACGCCCACCAGATGAGCGGTCAGCACAAACTCATTGCCGTGGTCAACCAGGCGAATGGCGGGAGCCCAGTCGCTCTTGGTCAGCGCTTCGCTGGTGAGGTCGCCAAAGACATCGTTGATCTGACGGCGAATGGCGTTGATTTCAGAAATGGGGTCGAGGTAGCGACGAATAATCATGGATAGTTAGCCTCCTGGTACTTGCCTTTTCAAACTGCTAAAGTCAATCGGGTCAAGCGTTTGAGCTTTCGCTCTCTACAGTTACTATGGTGCGCCAGAGTCGCGTCTACCTAAAGTGGTAGGAACCCTACTGCGGTGGCGAACTTCCCCACCGAACCGGCTGGGGTGGCTAACCGTAACCCGGCGGAGGCGGCAGGCGATCGCCCCTAGCAGACCGACAGCTCGAACCCATTGACAATATTCCTGGGAATGTTATTGTATTCCTAGGAATATTTATGGAGGCTCTATGGCTCTCTCCCGCCGCAACTTTATCTCGATAGCTGGTTCGACCGCCGTTGTGGTCGCCGCTGGTCATCACCTGGTTCGTCGCGATGCCATGCCTGCGGTGGCGATCGCCCCCTGGTCTGGCCCCGGCCCCGCAGAGCCCGATCGCCGTAAGCGGGTGCTGGCCTACGCGATTCTGGCCCCCAACCCCCACAACATGCAGCCCTGGATTGTAGACCTGCGCCAGGGCGATCGCATCGATCTGTACTGCGATCGCGATCGCCTGCTGCCCCACACCGACCCGTTCTCCCGCCAGATTTTGATCGGCCACGGGGCGTTCTTAGAGCTGCTCGACTTAGCCGCCAGCGCTGAGGGCTACCGGGCCGAGATCACCTACTTTCCGGCGGGGGAGTTTGGCGATCGCATTGACGAGCGCCCCGTGGCCACCGTGCGCCTGGTGGCCGACCCCAGCCGCACTCCCGACTCGCTGTTTGCGCAGATTTTGCAGCGCCGCAGCGCCAAGGTGCCCTTTGCCGCCCAGCCCCTGACCGCCGAGCACCGCCAGGCCCTAGCTGCCGCCTACCGGGACCCGCTCTGTCCCCTCACCGTCGCCACCGACCCTGCCCAGGTGCTGGCCCTCCAGGGCGTGGTGCAGTCGGGCATCGAAATTGAGCTGCGCACGCCCCGCACCTATCGGGAAAGCGTCGATGTGATGCGAATTGGCGCTCGCGAGGTGGCCGAGCACCGCAACGGCATCGACCTGACGGGCGCACCCATTGGCATTGGACGCCTGCTGGGGCTGGTCAGCCGCGAAAAACTGGCCGACCCCACCACCCAGGCGTTTAAATCGGGGGTGACAATGTACCGCCAGATGGCCGTCGCCACGCCCGCCTTCGCCTGGATGACCACCGCCGACAACCGCCGCACCACCCAGCTCAAGGTCGGTCGCGCCTACGCTCGGCTCAACCTCCAGGCCACCGCCCTGGGGGTGGCCATGCACCCCATGAGCCAGGTGCTGCAAGAGTACGACGAGATGCAGGCGCTCCAGCGCGGCTTTTTGTCGCTGCTCAACGTGGCCGAGGGCGACACGGTGCAAATGCTGGTGCGGCTGGGCTACGCGGCCCCCCAACCCCCCGCCCCCCGGCGAGATCTGCAAGACTTGCTGCTAACCTGAAAAGCTATGAGCCACCATGAGCCCGAAAAACTAACCCAAATTTTGGTCTGGATTGGGGTCGCCAACCAGCTGATGACGACCCGCTTTAACCAGTACATGGCCGACTACGACCTGCCCCTGCCGCAGTTCTCGATGCTGAACCACTTCAGCCGCCAGCCCCAGGCGGGGCACACCATCACTCAGCTGACGGCGGCGTTTCAGGCCAACCAGCCCGCCATTACCAAAACCGTGCAGCACCTGCTCAAGAAGGGCTATCTGGAGGTGCAGGTGAGCGAGAGCGATCGCCGGGTGAAGTATCACTACATCACTGAGGCGGGGTTGCAGGCGCACAGAGAGGCGATCGCCCGTATTTTGCCCGACGCCCAGCTAATCTTTTCTGACTGGAGCCCCGATGCGATCGATACCCTGCACCAGTCGCTGTTTAACCTCAAAAACTGGCTTGACGACCACCGCGACACCGTGGCCCAGGCCGCCCAGGCCGAGCCGCCCCAGGGAGATAAGCCGCTATTGTAGCCCGCTGATTTGGCCCTAGCGATCGCTCTTAAGCCCCGCCTGCACCGGGTCAAACCCAGCCGGGAAGTGGGTATCGTGCGGATCGTAGTCGGCGGCGACCAGCACGGCCCCCGTCAGAGTGGCGGTCTGCAAATCGGTGCCAATTAGCATCGCCCCACGCAGGTCTGCCCCAGACAGGTCGGCCTCGGCCAGGTTGGCATAGCTCAGGTCGGCCCCGCGCAGGTTGGCCCCAGTCAGGTCGCTGCCGCTAAGGTCGGCGTAGCTCAGGTCGGCCCCCTTGAGGTCTACCCCGGCCAGGTCTACGGCGGAGAGCACCAGGTTGGCGAAGTCGCGCCGCCCGGCGGCGTAGGTTTGCAGCAGCGCAACGGCGGTGGTGATGTCGGCGACGGGCTGAGTCATGGCGAGCACTGAACGAATCCCCTCCAGCTTAGGGGCTGCCGCCGGAGATGCTTCCTGGTTGTAATCATCCTTTAACGGCACGGGCGCAGATGAACGATCGCCCTGGTCACGGCTGCGATTTTGAGAGCGGCGATCGCGATCGCGGCTTCAGGATTTGCCATTGCCGCCTGGTGACATGCGATCGCAGCAAAATCTAACGCCCAAAATTCTCTGGGAGTACAATAGCGGTAAGGATATCTCCCTTAGCCCTGCCCCCTGTATGGATCGCGCGCAGCTTTTCGATGCCCTCAGCAATCTGTCGCCTCAAGACTTTGAGCGGCTGTTGGTCGGCATCAATATGCCCCGTATGCACCGGGCTGAGGCATCAGCCAAAATAGGCGAACAGGTCAGCGCTCTGCTGGAATGGGCCGATAGCTCGATTGGGCCAGGGGTGGAGGCGATCGCCTGCCAATTGGCCGACCTCAATCGCTTTGAGTTTGATGTGTACCTGCGATCGCTCGTCGCCACCTACGAGAAATGGTGGGAGCACTACACGCTGACGGATGCGATCGGCAAAGTTGAGCAAGTACAGACAGAGCAACCCTCAATTTTTGACTTTGGCCTCATGGTGCAAACCGTCACCAAAGACCGAGAGCCAACTGACCCGGAGAGTACTTCGCTTCAGAAAGACAAAGAAAAAACCGAATGTCTGCCCGTGCTAGAGGGCATTCGCAAGTATGCCGACAACCATGTGCTGCTGGTGGGCCGCCCCGGCTCTGGCAAGTCCACGGCATTGATACGACTGCTGCTGGAAGAGGCGACCCTCTCCTCCAGCCCTTCTGTCCTAATTGAGAGAAAGGAGCCAGCACGGATTCCTGTTTTGGTGGAATTGCGCTATTGGCAGACTTCAATTTTGGAGCGCATTCGAGCGTTTCTCTGCCAGCACGACCCCCAGCTAAATTTGGATGATGCCGCTTTAAACTCCCTGCTGCACCAGAGACGTTTTTTGCTGCTGATCGACGGCCTCAACGAGCTGCCCTCCGACGAGGCCCGCACCCAGCTAACCACCTTTCGGCGCGACTACCCCCAGGTGCCGATGATCTTCACCACGCGAGATCTGGGCCTGGGGGGCGACCTGGGCATTGAGAAAAAGCTGGAGATGCAGCCGCTGACCGAAGCGCAAATGAAAGCGTTCGTTCGTGCCTATGTGCCCGACCAGGCGGAGGCGATGCTGCGGCGATTGAGCGATCGCCTGCGAGAATTTGGCCAAACTCCGTTGCTGCTGTGGATGCTGTGCGAGGTGTTTCAGCAGTCGCCCAATCGGCAAATGCCCACCAACCTGGCAGAGGTGTTTCGGGCGTTTACGACTATGTATGAAGACAGCAGCGTGCGCAAGCATGAGGTGGCACTGCTGAAGGGGGATGTGCGGCCCTTGAGCGATCGCCGCCTGTGGAAAGACGCTCTCAAAGCCCTAGCGGCCCTGATAATGCAGGGCGAAACCCCGGTGGATTTTCGCGTGGCAATTCACCGCACCGAAGCCGAACGCGAACTCGGCAAACTCTTTGCCAGCGAGAAATTCCCCGTCCGCGACATTTTAGACGACCTGCTCAAATACCACCTGCTGCAAAACCGCACCACCGACCAACTCGAATTTCGCCACCAGCTCATTCAGGAATACTACGCCGCAGAACATTTGCTGCAACTGCTGCCAGAGCTAAGCGATGAGCAACTCAAGCGCGACTACCTGAACCTTTTGAAGTGGACAGAACCTGTTGCCCTAATGCTCGCGCTGGTAGATGAGGAAGACATGGCGCTGCGGGTGGTGAAGTTGGCAATGGACGACGTGGATTTGATGCTAGGGGCCAGACTTGCCGGGGAGGTGAAGATGTCCCTGCAAGCTAAAACTATTGGCTGGATCAATGACCAGAAAATTCCAACAGGCTTGAAAGTTAACTGTTTGGCCACTAGCCACAGTGAGGCGGCGATACCGGGCTTGCTCCAGGCCATTAAAGACCAGGACTCGGATATTCGTGGGCTTGCGGCAGAGGCATTAGGGCAATTGGGGAGTGATGCGGTGATTCCAGCCTTGTGCCAGGCCCTTGAAGACCAAGACTTCGGAGTTCGTTGGAGCGCAGCAGCAGCGTTAGGGCAGTTGGGGAGTGATGCGGCGATTCTAGTCTTGCGCCAGGCCCTCGAAGACCAAGACTCCAGGGTTCGTTGGAGCGCAGCAGCAGCGTTAGGGCAATTGGAGAGTGATAGGGTGATTCCAGCCTTGCTCCAGGCCCTCGAAGACCAAGACTCCGGGGTTCGTAGGAGGGCAGTAGCAGCATTAGGGCAACTGGGGAGTGATAGGGTGATTCCAGCCTTGCTCCAGGCCCTCGAAGACCAAGACTCCGGGGTTCGTAGGAGGGCAGTAGCAGCATTAGGGCAACTGGGGAGTGATAGGGTGATTCCAGCCTTGCTCCAGGCCCTCGAAGACCAAGACTCCGGGGTTCGTAAGAGCGCAGCAGCAGCATTAGGGCAATTGGGGAGTGATACGGTGATTCCCAATTTATTCCGTGCTCTTAAAGATGCAGATTCTGATGTTCGAATTAGAGTTACTGCTGCTTTAGAACAATTAGGCGAAGAATTAGAGACGATGAAGTCAATAGAAAACCTTTACAGACTCCTAGCAAGGACATCAGACCTATCTATACTAAAAGATATAGAAAATATTCAAAATCGCTCTGGCCTATACAAGCTTCCGCTAAATCTTAGTACTTCGCATGACTTAGAGGGAGATTTCAGTGATTCGAGCTTGTCTTTTCTTGGTGCCGAGTTAATGCAAAATGCAGCAGCAGCAGTTCTGTTTGGCATGACCAAAGGAATTAAATAGTGGAATTTCAAGAAAATCAAGAGCACAAGAGCAAAAACACTTCCCCAGAGAAAGATGTAGGCGGACTCGAATTTTCCGAGGAAATATCTTATGAAGCTAGGCTTAGTTTATTGTCTCAAAGGGGCATGGCAGAACTCATCAACACATCTCCACAAGAGATGGCTCAATTGGCAAGAGAATACTATAAAGGCGACTATGCCTTAAAGCGCCAGAAACAAGAAAATGAACAGAAAATAAAAGAGGCTAAGATACAAACCGTCAGGTTCGGATTAATTGTGTTTGCAGGTATTTTTGCAAGTGTGCTGCTGTATTCTGCTTTCACAAACAACAAAGACTTTCCCGATCGATTTATAACATTGACTATTGGCGCTCTAGCTGGAGGTGCAGGCGTTAAAATTTTCCAAGAGAAATCATTGGATGGCAAGTAGATTGTAGTAAATAGTTTGAATTCAGCTTAATTTATCAGTATTAGTTCACGTAGTAAGAAAGCCTACTGTAACATCAAGATTTATAATTTAATTGAGCGCCCCCATGCAGGCAAGGCCCGCATCACTCTCATCTTATTGCGCTCTGTAAACTTCAGCAAACTCCCTGTCTTGCCCAAAAACAGCCTGTCACCACCTGGCCAAACCCAGACCAAGCCTTTCGCGAAATCGGTGAAGGCATTCGACAAGTGGCAATGGAGTTGAGAAGAGAGAAAGACAACTCCAGCAAAATGGATGCACTCTAGGGCAAAGGCGCGATCGCATTTCTTGAAGGCGTCAGCGAAGATATGAAGTAACCATCATCAAACTAAATGAAATTAAAACCATGCAAATCACCCTTAACTTACCTGACAGCCTCAGCCAAACCGAAACCTTTAGCCAAAGCGATTGGTTTCGAGAGATTGCCGTAGCCCTTTTTCAGCAAGAGCGCATTTCTCTCAGCCGCGCTAGCAAAATTGCAGGTATGGAGCTAATCGACTTTCAAAAACTTCTAGCTGATCGCAATATCTGCGTCCACTACGATATCGAAGACTTTGAGCAAGACGTTCAGCACCTACGCGATCGGGGCTGGCTATGATTGTCGTTAGCGACACCTCTGCTCTTTCTAACCTGGCCATTATTGATCATCTCTGGCTGCTAAAAGCCATTTATCAAACCGTTATTATTCCTAAAACCCACTGAGCAACCTTTCAAAGCCTTCCTACAGCATCACCAGGTCGGGGTAGTTGGCGATTAGCTCATCGGCGCTGAGGCTGTCGCTGGTGTCTTGAGGCGTCCACAGCAGTTCATACACCAGCAGGTAGGCGGGCGAAATCGAGCCGAGGCGTTGCAGTACCGCTCTAAGATCGGCCACGGAGTTGACAGAGTTAAACAGGGGGCGATCGTCCGCCGTGCCCAGCAGCAGGGTCACCACAATGTGCGAGGCCACCTCATCGCTGGGGCCAGTGGGCATCGCCCGCCGCTGCACCTCGCCGCCCACATTAATCAGCGTCTCAACCGCAAACTTGCTGCGCTCTTGAATCGAGAGGCGCTCAAACAGTTCCGAGGCTTTCTCTCGCCCGGCTACGGTTTGCGACTCGGCCCGCACGTGGGTCCAGTAGTCGGGATGGCGCAGCAGGGCCAGCACGGTGGCGCGCAGCTGGGCGGCCAGCCCCGCCGAGGTGGTGAGGTCGGCCTCTAGGGCAATGCGATCGAGCTGGCGCTGGAGGTCACGCGCCCCGGCCAGCAGCACCACCTGGAGGCGCGACACGGTGACGATATCGTTGAGCAACTCGCTCTGGCTGCCGGTCGCTGCTGGGTAGTCCCCTCGGCGGCTGCTCTGGATGTAGCTAAACACGAGGGGCAGCAGAATAAACCCCAGCACCACAATGATGAAGAACAGTTCGCCACCGCCATCATCGCCAGAGTCGACATAAACGGGAGCCGGAGTATAGGTGGGGTAGGGCACAATCACCGGGCCTGGGGCCGAGCGGTAGCCATAGCCGCCGCCATAGCCACCGCCGTAGCCACCGCCGCTGGGAGGCAGACTGCGCGGAGCCGATGGCGCTGGCGCTGGCCGACTAAACGAGCCGCCTCGACTCATGCCGCCACTGACCGCTTGTTCTGCGATCGCGCCCTGGGGCAGCAGCCCATCCCTCAGCCAGTGTGATTCCACGGTTTGCAAGAAAACTGGCTGGCCCTTCACCGCTGGCACCACGCCCAGATAAACCACCAGGGCAATCAGCACAGTGGCCGCAGAAATCATTGACCACAACCGCTTCAGGCCAGGGTTTATCTGCATCTCAGGGTCTCCAAGAAGGGCTAGAGGAAATGATTGGGCACGGCTCTTTGAGTATCTAACAAACCTCAAAGCCCGTGGGTTAACAATCCTAAACTCGTTGTTTTGGTCGCGCGATCGCCACACGTTGCTAAAACCGTAACCTCGTACAGCTTCCTTATAGTTCGTTGATAGATTGCTAGAGGACTCAGGGGAGATCCAGTCGGCGTCTCTAGCTATGCCTCGGCTCTGACCGTGATTCCCCGGCTGAACGTTAGGTGTGAGAGCAATCATGAACAAGCGAGTATTTTTGGCCCTGGTGGGGGCTAGTCTGATGGCCGCAACCCTGGGTGGTGGAATGGGGAATCAGGCGATCGCGCAGACCCAGCCCGAGTGGCACAACTGCCTGACCCGCGAAGTGTTTACCCCCGAGAAGCAGGCCTGGTGCAATCGCTGGAGCACGCTGCAAAACGGCACCTACATCGTGCCCCTGGGCTTTGGCCCCGAACCCACCTTTGAAACCGTCACCCTAGAGAATGGGGAGTACAACCGCCCCGGCGAGCTGGTGGTGAGCCTGGCCAACGAGCCCAACTGGCTGGCCTTTGGCGACATCGACGGCGACGGCAGGGATGACGCCGCTGTGATCTTTGGCGTCAACCAGGGGGGCGGCAGCAACCTGGTCACCTACCTGGCGGCGGTGATGGATATTGACGGCGAGGCCGAAGCGCTGCGGCCGGTGGCCCTGGGCGAACGAATTCTGCTCAACGGCCCCACCACCATTGCAAACCAGCGCATCACCGTGGCCCAGCTGACCCAGACCGAGGTAATCAACCGCAGCTTTGTGGTCGATGGCGGCAGCCTCAGCGAGCTGGCCCAGCTGCCCAGCCCCGAGCGGGCGGAGGTGCCCGATGGCACCGTGGTCTTTTCGCAAACCACGACTCATGCGGTGCGGGTGTTTACCCGCGACGGGCAGCCCTACATCAACCTGTTTAATAGGGCTAGCAGACGGCAGGAGCTGAATGGCGTGCGGGCGATCGCGGTAACTTCAGTAGAGGGCATGGTCTTTATGACCTCTGGCTCCACCGCCCAGGGGCAGCCCGCCGTACGGGTCAGCATTTCCCCCGATGGCAGTCAAACCTTTGAGGTCAACGACACCGTGCAAACCAACTCCGCCAGCGTGACCGGCACCGTCACCTACCTGCCCCGCATTGCCATGCCCCCCCACGCCGTGCTGGAAGTCAGCCTGCTGGATGTCAGCCGGGCCGACGCCCCCGCCATTACCCTGGCGTCTCAAAGCGTGGTGTTTGGTGACCGGCAGGTACCCATCCCCTTTGAGCTGGTGTACAACCCCGACCAGATCGACCCCCGCTTTTCCTACGCGGTGCAGGCCCGCATTTTAGTCGATGGCGATCTGCGCTTTATCAACACCAGCCGGTTTGCGGTGATTACCCAGGGCAATCCGACTGAGGTAGAGGTCAGGGTTGACCCGGTGTCGCGCTAGTCGGGCGGTCTGGGGTGGCTGGTCTCGGTTATTCATAGGCTTGAGTCCACTCTCTTGGGGAATCGCCGGCCCGGCCGTCCACTCTTGAGCGTTTTTCGCTCTTGACCGCCCGCCTGGGGCAGCTACTGGGCTCTATCCCTGGGTATAAATTAGATGAACCTACGACAGAAGGCGATCGGGCGAGGAAGGCCGCTTGTTAGACTAACGGCAGCCTAGCCTCCCCCAAGTGTGTCGTTCTTCAACCTGTAGCCTACTGTGACCGTTCAAGACTCCGCCCCCGCCCTGCCTCCCATTGCTCAGGCTCCCCTTCAGCCCCTGGTTTACCTGGTTGAAGACGAAACCCAAACGGTGCTCGACTGGGCCGCGACGGTGGCCAGTTCGGAGGACACCTACTTTCAGCGGGGGCAGCGGCTGGCCCGGCGACTCGGTGCCCACTACCGCCGCGATGGGCTGACCGAGTTTGGGTTCTGGACGCCGGAGCTGGTGGCCGACATCATTCAGTCGGAGCGCACCCTGGAGCTAGAAATTCTCACGCCGCTACAGCCGATCGACTTTCGCGCCCCCCAGCAGACGCTCCGGTTTCAGCGCGATCGCCTGCCGGTGATGCAGCAGGGGGAGTTTGTCTGGGCGGTGGTGGCGGGGGTAAAGCCGGGCAGCCGCGATCGCGCTGGCAGCTTCTACTGGCTGCGCTACATCGACGCCGAGGGCCGACTCAACTACATTCGCGACCCCCTGGCCTACTCGCTGCCCTACGGCGTGTTTGCCCCCGCCGAAGTGTACGACCTCCGGCGGCTCCAGCAGCGGCGGGCCGACTTGGGCTACCTGGCCCGCAGTTCAGCCCCCAAGGGCGGCCTCGACCCCGAAATTCCCCGGGTGCCCGCCCCCACCAACATTCTGCAAATCCACGTCAAAACCGCCTCCGCCGAGGGCAGCCTGGAGGGGCTGACCCGCATTTACCAGCGCATTTCTGACAAACTCGCCGCTGGCGAAGCCCTCACCCCCGCCGAAGCCGCCTACACCGGCTACGAAGCGGTGCAGCTGCTGCCGGTGGAGCCCACCATCGAGTACCGCCGCGAAGACACCAACACCGAGCACGAGTTTTTTGCGATCGCCGAAACTGCCGCTTTTAACACCGTCAAGAAAGACGAGGCCCCTGGAGACGAGGCCAGCACCCACCTCACCGTCACCCTGCGCCAGCCCAACACCCAAAACTGGGGCTACGATGTGCCCATTCTGGGCAGCGCCACCACCAACCCGGCGGTGCTGGGCAGCCTGCGCCCCGACGAAATGGTCGAGTTCATCGCCACCCTGCACACCTTCTCCACCGGCCCCATCCAGCTGATTTACGACCTGGTCTACGGCCACGCCGACAATCAGGGCCTTGAGCTGCTCACCCAGCAGTTCTTCAAAGGCCCTAACATGTACGGCCAGGACCTCAACCACCAGCTGCCCCAGGTGCGCGCCATTTTGCTAGAGATGCAGCGGCGCAAGATCAACACCGGGGCCGACGGCATTCGCGTCGATGGCGGCCAGGACTTTCGTTTTTTTAACCCCCTCAGCGGCCGGGTCGAGCAGGACGACGTGTACCTGTTGGCCATGAGCGATGTGGTGCAGGATATCCAGGGCTACCGGCGGCGCATGTTTACCATCTTTGAGGATGGCCGCCCCTGGCCGGAGCCGGGCTGGGAGGAAAAATCGACCTACCGCGAGCTGATCGAGGCCAAGCCGGGCTCGTTTCAGTGGGGACCGCTAATTTTTGCCCACAACACCCCCACCCTGAAGGGCTTTTGGGATCGCAAGTGGCGACGGGTGTGCGAAGTGATCTTCCAGGGCGACCACTGGATTACCGGCTGCGGCAACCACGACACCGTGCGCCGGGGCAACCAAATTGAGCTGGATGCCGACATCAACTGGAACCTGGGCAAGTCCCTGCCCGAGGCCCTCAACCGGGCCTACAACAACTCGGCCACCCTGCTGTGGGTGCACGGCTTTTGTCCGGGGCTGCCGATGGACTTTCTCAACGCCAGCCTGGAAACTCCCTGGGGCTTTTTTCGCAACACCGACGATCGCTACGGGGTCAAGGTGGTCTCCGAAGAGGTGGGCTTTTTGGACTGGGAGATTGAGCCCGAGCTGTACCGTCAGCCCCACGCCTTTCCCCAGCTCAAGTCCCTCGGATTTGAGACGCTGGCACAGCTGAAGGGGTTTGCCAATGCCCTGCGCCAGGCCATGGTCGAAACCGACTACAACCTGGAGGAGGTGGCCCAGATCTGTCAGCACTGCCTGGGCGAGGGGGCCGACGGCGTGGTGTGCGAAGTGCCCGCCCTCGAAGAACTCAACCGGCCCAGCCTGCCCCGATTTTTGGCCACCCTCGATGTGCCCAAGCTGAAGCAGTTTGCCATGGCCTTCATGGAAGACGGCCACGACATCTGCAACGTGGCCCACTACGTTGAGCAGGCCAATCCCGATCGCGGCTACTTTGGCATGGCCCTGCGGCAGTTTCGGCGGCAGCGCCCCTGGCTGCGCGAGAACCTGATGGGCCGCGATCGCTTCAACCGCATCAGCGACGACGAGCGCACCCTGTTCTACGGCTACCGCATTGAGCCCCACTCCACCGACGGGCAGGCTCCTCAGGAAGTGGCGATGGTGGCCCACCTGGGCGGTGCTCCGACCACGGTCACCCTCGGTGACTGGCTTCAGCTCGACCTGGGGGCGTGGCAGGTGGGTCTTGCCACACCGGGGCTGGAGCTTGACCCCGGTGCTGACGCCCTGCGCTCCTTTGAGCTGCGCGACGGGGAGGGCCTGCTGCTGGTGAAGGGGGCTGAAACCCCAGCGAGGAGCTGACAACCGGGCGTTCGAGAAAGTACTGAGTACATTTGCTCATCAGCTTAGGTTATCGAATCAACACACAATCACCAAAGATTGTGTTAATGAAAATCTGTACTTGTTGTTACAATGAGAGACGGAGGAGATGAGAGCCCTCCAGCGGAAAAATTATCTAACCTCTGGCGCTGGCAAAAGTGCCGGGTTTTTGGTGGTTTCTTTCCGATTGAGAGAACAACGTAGATATTTAGTATCACCCACGTCGGCTTCCCTAGGGAGCCGATTTTTTTTATTCTTTACGATCGCGATCGCCCCTCACTCTGCCCCTAGAGGTAACTTGACGCAGGAGGGATAAACTGGCCCGTAGGCCAGGCCAACGGTGATCACCCGATGGTCGATCTGGGGGCAGTCTCCAGGCCGGGCTCCGGTGCCGCTGTTGAGTGCGTAGGCCGGAAAGCAGGCCGCCGCCACGCTCAGCCGCAGCCGATGACCGGGGGCCAGGGTGCAGGCCGTGGGTTGCAGGGGCACCGTCACCACCTGGGGGCCGGCATTGGAGTCATCGGCATTGTCAACCCGGCACTGCCCCTGGGTGAGGTTGATCGTCCGGCCATCGCTGTAGACCTCCGAGAGCACCAGGCTGAGGTCAAAGCTGGGGGCGTCGGCCCGGCAGTAGAGGGTGGCGATCGCCGTTCCCACCAGGGTCAGCCCCTCGCTCAGGGAGTCGGTCGTATAGGTCAGGACATCGGTGCGGCTGTCGATCGCCCCGCGATCGAAGGGGCCGGGGGGCAGGCCGCAGTGGCCCCCCAGGGAGGGCACCGGTCGCCAGGGGTCGTGGACGAGCACGTCTTCAGCGGGGGAAACGACGTTTCCTGCTACCTGAAACAGGTGGGGACTGAGTGTGCCGTCATCCCCGCGCAGCCCCGCCAGGCCGCTGCTGCGGAGGTAGAAGGGGGAGCCGGGGCGGGTAGGCCAGCGATCGCGCCCCCGCCACTGGTTGGCCCCCATCACAAACAGCTGAACGGGAGCCTCAGCGCTGGCCTCGGCGGGAGCATCTTTCAAAAATCGGTCGAACCAGCGCAGGTGCAGACGATCGATGGGACTGTCGGCCTCGGGGCCAAAGTCCACCGCCCCTACCCGACGGCCCCAGGGCAGGTGACCCCAGGGCCCAATCCACAGGGATTGGGGGGCGCTGCCTTGGGCAATCATCTGCTGGTACAGGCGCAGATCGCCCCGCAGGTAGGGGTCGTACCAGCCGCCGATGTGGAGCATGGGCAGGTCTACCGCCGTCAAATCGGGCTGGAGCGATCGCCAGTAGTCGTCAGGCCGGGGGTGATCGAGCCACTGGTGAAAGAAAGAGTCGGCGGCGTAGGTGCTGAGCACCTGGGGCCGGGGGGGGATGGCATCGCCCAGGGGCAGGTGGTGGGCCGCCTGGCGCAGCGCCTGATAGGCCGCAGCGTTGCCCTTGAGACGGGCGGTTTCGGCGGCGAGCTGGAGCGCCCAGCCCAGGCCAATTTGCAGCGGCAGGGCACCGTTTTCGTAGGCCCAGTCGGCGTAGAGGTCGTAGCCCACCATGGCTGGGGCGATCGCCCTGAGGGCGGGCGGTTGTTTCGCCGCCGCGTACAGCTGGGTCATGCCTTGGTAAGAAAACCCGTACATGCCGACCTTGCCGCTGCTCTGGGGTAGCGCTGCCGCCCACTGCACCGTGGCGTAGCCGTCGTCGGCCTCGTGGCGAAACAGGTCAAACTCGCCCCCCGAGGTGCCCCGCCCCCGCACGTCTTGAATCACCACGATGTAGCCGTGGCTGGCGTACCAGGTGGGGTGGGCATAGACCACGGTAGAGGCGATCGCCCGGCCGTAGGGCTGCCGCATCAGCAGCACCGGAAACGACCCCTCGCCCATGGGGTAGTACACATCGGCGTCGAGGTGAACGGTGGCAGGGTTCCCCTCGGTGACTTTCCCCGGCTGGGGCGCAGGGGAGGCCACGTCCAGTCTTAGCGTCTGCTTTGGCGCAACAGTGAAGGGGCCTGGGACACAGGGTGTGAACAAGAGCTGAGGATGGGTGATGGGGGCTGGTGGGCAGTGCCCACCCTACGAAGCTAGGGATATGGGTTGGGGAGCGTCGTGCCGCCCTAGTACGGCTAGGTCTTCGTCGTCTAGCTCAACGGGAGTGCCGCTGCGGATCAGCTCGGCAAAATCTTCGTTGGGCACCATGATGCACAGGGCATAGAGCCGCGTGGGGCCGGTGTTTTCGACTACATGTACGCCGCTGGGGGGCACCAAAATACTGTCTCCTGCCTGAATTGCCACGGTTTTGCCGTCGCAGGTGGCGCGGCCTTCGCCCTTGAGCACAAAGAACATTTCGACTGCGACCTGGTGACGATTGGGAGGGGTTTTGCCGCCCACGTCAAAAATCTCCACGCAGTAGGTCAGCGACATATCGGCAATGGTGGGGTCAAACACCAGGGCCAAGCGATTGCTGTCGCCGGGGCTAATGCGAAAAGCCTGGTAGTCCTTGGGCGACTTATACACCGGAACGACGCAGCTCGTAGGCAACGGGCAGGCCAGGGAATCGACAACGACGGTATCCATAACCGGGTTGGCCTAACGGTAAGGGCATCACTATGCTAAACAGACTCCCACGTCGATCACAGTAGCTCACCGTACCTTTCATAAAAAGTTGCCTGGTCAAAATCGCCACCAGGAGCGAAAGCTGTCTTTTTATTGAGACTTCACCGTTTTGTTGAGACTGGCGATCGCCCCAACGGTCCTCCGACCCCAGCTCTAGCCACCCCAGTCTGAAGAGATTGCGTAGCTTCTTTATGAAGCTCCTGGCCGGGGCAGTTTAGGGTTACGCTAAACCTGAGTATTTCTCCTTGTCTGTGGTGCTGGGCCAATGGGGAAATCTAGCAGTGCCTGGGTCGATCTACCATCGCTCTTGACGGCTTTTCCTCCTCCAGGTTTAACGGTTACTCCCTCGGTCTAAAACGCAGCATGATCGACATCCTCATCATTGAGCACGATGCCGCCACAGAGCAGTTTTTGGTCAGCGCTCTCAAGCAGCAGGGCTATAGCGTCACCACGGCCCGCAGCGGGGCAGAGGGTCTCACCCTGGCCGAGAAGCTGCTGCCGGGAGTCATCATCTGCGACTGGAATATTCCTGGCACCATTGACGGGTTGGCCATCTGCCAGGCGCTCAAGCACCACCCGGTGCTCTCGATTACCTCGCTGCTGCTGCTGACGGCCCGCTATAGCACCGCCGACCGGGTCAAGGGGCTGGAGATGGGGGCCGACGATCTGCTCTCAAAACCGGTGGATATTAACGAGCTGAACGCGCGGGTGCGGGCGGGGCTGCGCATCTACCAGCTCACCCAGGATCTGCGCCAGCAAAAGCAGCGCATGGAAGCCGAAATGGCCGAAGCTGAGGGCTACGTGCGATCGCTTCTGCCCGACGACCAGAATGGCCGAGTGCCCATTCAGTCAAGGTTTTTGCCCTCCCAGCAGCTGGGCGGTGACTGCTACGACTACTACTGGCTCGACCCCGACTACCTGGTGATGTACCTGCTCGATGTCTCAGGCCACGGCCTGGGATCGGCGCTGCTCTCCACCTCGGTGCTGAACGTGCTGCGGGCCCAGTCGCTGCCCGACGTCAGCTTCTACCGCCCCGAGAAGGTGCTGCGGGCGCTGAACGAAACCTTTCAGATGAGCGATCAGAACCAAAAATATTTCACCATCTGGTACGGTGTGCTCAACTGCGCCAACCGCCAGCTGCTCTACGCCAGTGCTGGCCACCCCCCGGCGGTGCTGGTGTCGATCGATGCCGACCAAACGGTGACCACCACCCGCCTGCGCACCCCCGGCATGCCCGTGGGCATGCTGCCCGAGGCCAAGTACCAGTGGCAGCGCTGCCAGCTACCCCCCAACAGCAGCCTCTATCTATTCAGCGACGGCCTCTACGAAGTGCTGCAAGACAATGAGCAGTACATTGGCCTCGACAACTTCGTAAACCTGCTGGCTGAGGCCAAGCGCGAGCGCAGCATTGACCACATTCTCGACAGCGTAATTCAGCGCCAGGCGGGAGAAGTGGCCAGCGATGACATGTCGCTGATGATGGTCAACCTAGACTAGAGCCCGGCAGATCTACGGGCTAGCCGTCCCGGTGGTCTGGGCTCTCCAGCTGCCGAGGTTTAGGGGTTCAGGCGTTACGATGGGGCCTAAACCCTGGTATTCCCTACAGTTCCCCCGTTGATAGGTAGATCGCCATGGGTATTTGTAGGATGGGTTAACGAGAGCGTAACCCATGCGGGTGCTGGGTTTCGTGCCTCGACCCAACCTAAATCGTCTTATATATGATTACGCCTTCCTACTTACCCCGCTCCCTTGAGAACCGCCATGTCAGAATTTAGGACACCGTGAGCTTAGCGTTTTCAAAGGCCTGGCGGTTTTCGTAAATTTCAAACACCCGATCCATACTGGTGAGTTCAAACAGCATCCGTACCTGGTCATTGATGGAGCAGATGCAGAAGCTACGGTTGAGCCCGCGCGCCTTTTTGAGCAGCACCACCAGAGTTCCTAGGCCCGAGCTGTCAACAAAGGTAATGTCGGTCAGATCCACCAAAATAACCTCAGCCCCTTCCTGGAGAAGGGTTTCCACAGACTCGCGAAACTCTTCTGCTTTGGTGCTGTCTAAGATACCGGTCGGCTGAATAACCTGAACGTTAGAACTCATAATAAAAAATCACTATCCAAGATTAACGACTGCTGGGTAGACAGCAACTCGGTGCATTAGCTGCTAAATAATAGCCAATGCTGGTGAGTATATGGCCCTGGGGGTGCGATCGCGATCGATTTCTACTACCAGATTAACGTGTTCGCCATCGCGCTTGAGGGCGGCAATAAATAACTCCGGGTGCAGGGCACGCCAGAAATAGTCCACGAACGCATCGATGGTGGCATCGCTCATGCCGGTTTTGCCCTGGGCCTTCATCTGGTGTTCGGCGTCTTTGCGCCACTGTTTGCTCAGGCGGTAGTCGGCGGGGCACAGCACCATCAGGCGATCGAGGCAGTCCCACAGGGGTAGGTAGTTGGCCAGCTCCGCGTTCATGTCGCGGGCAAACTGGCGATCGGCCTCGGTGACAATGGGCTCTGGGGCCCGGTCAAACTGGGCTGGGTCGATGGGGCGCGCTCCCAAAAACCAGCCCTCAAACAGCAGAATATCGACATCTGGCACCCACTCGGGGGCGGCCCGGTCGCCCTCGCCGCCGTGCAGTGATTTGTCGAACCGGGGCAGGGCCACGGCCTCCCCTGGTTTAGCTGCCCGAATCTGGGCCAGGGTAGCCAGCCCCAGATCGATGTCGTGGGTGCCCGGCGGCCCGCGCCACCGCAGCCGGGGATCCGTCTGAATCAGCGCCTGGCGATCGCGGTAGGTCTTGTAAATATCGTCGATGGAGAGGCCCACCGCCCGGTAGCCCATCACCGCCAGAATGTGCCGCAGAATCAGGGTGAGGGTGGTTTTGCCGGTGCCCTGTCCGCCGAGCACCCCCTGAATCAGCGGGCCAGCCTGGGCCGCGCGGGCCTGCTTGAGGGTGAGGGCCAAGGGCAGCCACAGCCGCCAGTACAGTCCCAGATAGCGCTCCAAAGGGGCGGTCGGCAGCGGCAGCCTGTGGTGGTGGGCCGCCAGGGTTTCTAGCCAGCCCAGGCGCGCTTCGATCTGGGCCGGGCCGTTCTCGGCGGTAATGCCCCAGGCGGCGGCCCGGCGGCGGTCGGCCAGCTCCCACTCCAGCAGCCGCTGGCGCTGGGCCTCGTCGAGGGCACGGCCCGCCAGGTGGTTGGCGAGCAGGGGCCCAATCGCAAAATCTGGCGCGAAATCCGTTGGGGTTGTCGGGTCTGCCATCACTGCGCCGTCACGGTTGGTTGCTGAGCTGCACCAGAATGCTGCCGGTCTGCATCGCATCGCTGCGATCGCCACTGACCAGCGTGATCTGCCGCAGATGCCTGAGGGCAGGCTGGGCCGCCGTGCTCCACAGCCGCCACCGGGGCAGCCGAGCGGCTAAACCGGCCTGAATCTGCGGCCAATCGATGTGAGTATAACCGGTGCTGGGGCCGGGCATCTGGGCCACCTGCGACCACCAAGCCGGGCGCGGGCGGGGAACCGCCGCCGGGTGAAGGACGGCATCCAGCGTGGCGGGGGAGGCGGCCAGGGCCTCGTACCGATCGACCTGGGCGTGCAGCCCCGCCACCTCGGCCACCACCTGCAAAGGCTGCGCCCCTCGCTTGGGCAGGGCCAGGCGAGTCCAGGCGATCGCCGGAGTGCCCCGCAGGTCAAGGCTGCCAACCCCCAAGCCCCGCTCCTGGGCCAGGGCCGTAATGCCATCGAGGGCGGCGGTCAGGGTGTCGCTCTGGGGAGCCACCACCAGCCAGTCGGGAGCGCCGGTTGCCGCCGTTCCCAAGCCCACCCCGTAGGCGCGATCGACTCCAGCCTCCAGCAGCGCCATAGCGCCCTGCCCCAGGGCTTTGTCGATCAGCTGGGCCAGCGGAAAACTGCCCTCGCCCGCGGGGGAAACCAGGGCCAGCAGCGGGTTGAGCCGCTGCCCCAGGGTGGCCAGGTCGACGCCGACCGCCGTCACCGCCAGCGAGTCTGGCAGGTAGGGCACTACGCTCTCCCAGTCGGTGGTTTTAGCCCGCTGGGGGTGGAGGCGATGCCCCTGGGCGGCCAGCAGCGCCGTGTGGCCCACCAGACCCTCGCGGGTGATCTGCCACGACATCAGCCCCCAGCCCACCTGGTCGTCGGCGTCCCCCAGTTCCCCAAGGTTGATCAACGCCCCGTCAACCGCGCTCTCGGGGTTGAGCCACTGGCTGACGTTAGGCAGGTTCAGCGCTAGCAGCCCCACCCGCTGAGGGGGCAGCTCTCGCAGGGCGGTTTTGTAGCGGCGATCGCTCTGCAGATTGAGGTCGGTAGACTGGGCGGCGGTCAGCGCCTGGCGCAGCACGTCGGGGTGGTTGGCGGCCAGCAGGTAGCGGTTGGCCACTAGGGCCGTGGCCAGGGCGGTTTCTGCCTGGGGGCCTGGGGGAGTTGCCCGCCGGGCGTAGATCAGCCGGTTGCCCGAAAATTCTTCAAAGGTGAGAGCGTCGCCTGCGATCGCGCGGTTTTGCCAGTACAGCTCCAGGGCCGCCTGGGCCGCCGCGCTGTCGTTGCAGGCCAGAGCCACCAGATAGCCAGGGGTGGTGCCGTTGCTGGGGTCTTGGTCGAGGTCGGGGGTGACCATGGCGGCGGTCACCTCCTCCCCCAGCCAGGGCTGAAGGTCGCGGCTGTAGCTGAGACCGGTGTTGGCCAACAGCGCCTGCTCGATCAGTTCCTGGTCGCGGCGGGCCTCCTGGCGCAGGCGGGGGGCGGCCAGATATTCCCACAGGCTGGCGAGGCGATCGGGGCGCACCAGCACCGAGGCAACCACGGGCGACTGCTTGGGCACAAACTGAAGCGCCAGCGGCTGCGCCTGCCCCCCGCGCTCAATCAGGTAGAGGGGCGTGTTGAGGGTCAACCGCCCCAGCAGACCTAGACCCAGCACCAGCACCAGCCCAGCGACAATGGCGAGGGGACGAATAAACGAGGGAAACTTCATTGACCTCACGCCACTGACCTCACGCCTAAAACCCAACAACACCTGCAGCGCGATCGCCCGCGCCGACTAATGCTCCCTAGTGTATGGCCCTTCGATACCCGTAATGCCTCGGATGACGGCGGGCTGTTTAGAAATTAAACAATGTAAATTTTCAGGTTTCTAGCGGTCAGTTAAGACCTTCGCGCCCACGGGCTCAATGTTGGGGAGTCACCGCAATGGCTCGCCATCGGCGCAGGAGGGCGATCGCCGCTGCCCCTAACGAAGCGCATCCTGGGCCAATGGTATAGTTAGCCTTAAAATCGGCCAAACCCAGTGGTATAGCCGCCGATGTACCGATTTTGCCGGACTATGCTGCGTTCTTCTAGGCTGCGACGCTTTGCTACTCTGTCGGCCCTGGCGGGCTGGTTTGCCCTGGGGGCGCAATTTTATCTGTCGGTGCAGCTGGGTATAGCCAACGGCAGCGGCGTGCTGGGGGGCGTCGTGGCCTACTTCAGCTATTTCACCATTTTGACCAATTTGCTGGCGGCGATCGCCCTCACCGCCGCCGCCCTGGGCGATCGGGCTGCTCTCCCGTGGCTGGACTTGTTTCGCCGCCCCGGTGCTGTCACCGCCATCACCGCCAGCATTGTGGTGGTGGGCAGCGTTTACTTCGTCATCTTGCGCCACATCTGGGAGCCCCAGGGGTTGCAGCTGGTGGTCGATGTGCTGCTGCACTACGTCATGCCGCCGCTCTTTTTGGTCTACTGGTGGTGGGCCGTGCCCAAACGGGTGCTGCGGCCCAGCGCCATCGTCCGCTGGATGGCCTACCCGCTGGGCTACGCCCTCTACGCCCTGGTGCTGGGGGCAGTGCGGGGCCGCTACCCCTACCCGTTCATCGATGTCATTGCCCTGGGCTACCCGCGCGTGCTGATCAACTCTGCGGTTCTGCTGGCGGGCTTTGCCCTGCTCTGTTGGGGGCTGATTCTGCTGGGGCGACTCGACCAGCGCCGCGCCCCTGGCTTTGGCTAATGCGCTACTCCCAGTCCACCGGCTGAATGCGGTCGATGTAGTCGAGGTTGGCCAGCTCGATCAAAATATCCTGGTGGTTGGCCTGGTGGGTGTTGCCGATGGTCAGCACCTCACCCTCGCCGCAGCCGATGCGCCCCCGACTCTGCGGAAAGAACTGGGCTGAAGGGTCGATGGCGCTCACCGCCTGGGCGTAGGCATCGCCCGTGGGAATGCAAAACTCGTAGTCGAGCGATCGCTTGCCGTCGCTGGGGCCGTAGAGGCCGTTTTCATCTAAACCGCTCAGATCACAGGCAATCTTATCGATGGCGGTGGAGCTGTTTGCCGAGGGGACAGGCTGGCAGGCCAGGGCAAAAGCCAGCACCATGCCCCCCAGGGGCAGCGTGAGCGTGGATCGCAGGCGAGGCGTGACCATAGGCGGAGCCGGTTGCGCAAGGGTTGGGCCAGGCCAGGGGGGCTGATGCCCAAACTCTCCCCTAAACCCACATCTAGCGGTGGTTAGCAGGTGAGCCACGCCGCCAGCCGGGAGCCCATGCCTACTCTATCGCGCCATCGGCGTAACCGCCGACCGTTCAGACCAGACGATGGCCGCCGTCTACGTGCACCACCTCCCCGGTCACCGTGGGGCTGGCCATGAGAAAGATCACGGCCTGGGCCACATCGGTAGCCCTCGAAAGGCGCTGTACCGGCAGTTGGGTGGCCACCTGGCCAAACGTGGCCTGGGGGTCAGTGCCCAAGATGCAGTATCGGGGTCATAGTCATAGCTCCTTTATCTTGAATGACCATTCAAATTGAACACTCACTCAAGATAGCCTCAGAAAAAAGACCCGTCAAGCGGGCCGCGAAATTTAATTTATCCTGAGTTCAAAATGGGAAAGGTTTTGGGCAAAGCAGACTCCCTGTCCGCTCCTAAGGAGACAGGGTTATCGCGAGCTGGGGCTATTTTGTCGCAGGGCGGAGCAGGGCGATCGCCCCAGAGGCAATGCTGTTGAGCGTTTGGGCATCCCTGCCCATGCGGGCCACCGCCAGCATGCCCACCACCAGACCCAGCAGCGCCTTGGCCTGGGTTTCTACCTCAAAGGAGGCCGACAGATCCCCCTCCTGCTGGGCCTGGGCGAGATTTTGACGAAAGAACAGTTCGATGTCGTCGAGGCGGCTTGTCACCACCGCCATGGTCGTCGGCGAGTGCGAGGCGCGCTCCATAGCGGTGTTGATGAGCAGGCAGCCCCGCTGTCCTGGGTCGCTGGCCATCGCCTTGGCCAGATGCTCAAACCACTGCTGAATGCACACCAAAGGCGGGCAGCGGCGCGGCATAGAAGCAAAAAAGAAGTCCTGTGTGTATTTCTTAAATGCCTGCTGGAAGAGCTTTTCTTTGTCGCCAAAGGCGGCGTAGAGGCTGCCCGGCTGAACACCAGTGGCCTGCACAATGTCCTTCATAGAGGTGTTGGCGTAGCCGCGCTGCCAGAACAGATCCATGGCGACAGCCAACACCGCATCTGTATCGAACTCCCGCTGCCGCACCATGGCACCCTACAGATAGCCGCACCTACTAAGCATAGCATTCTTGAACGATCAAACAAATATGCGTGCTCAACCTCCTCTGATTATCCAAGCAGGTAAACCTGGGAACTGGGGCTAGTACTTGACCAAGCTGATTTTGACAGGGGCCAGCCGTTCTGGGTGCAGGGTATACGGTCTACGGCTCGCCTTGAACCTGAAACCTTGAACTGTATATCCCACTGACCCGTCATCTTGAGCTTGGCAGTCTACTAGGCTACCCCCGCCCAGGGCGAACGCCTACTGGTCAAGATGGGTGCCAATCAGGCAGGCTCCAGTCAGGCTGACGCCATTGAGCTGGCTGCTTGAGAGGTCAGCGCAGAGCAGATTGGCACCCCCCAGGGAGGCTCCCGACAGATTGGCCTGGCGCAGATCGGCTTCTTCTAAATTCGCATTGTCAAGCCGCGCCCCCTGCAAGTCGGTCTGGGAGAGGTCGGCCCCCTTCAGGTTGGTGTCGCTAAGATTCGCCCCCCGCAGGTCGGCCCCCCGCAGGTCAACCCCTTGCAGGTTGACCCCCATCAGGTTGCAGCCACTCAAAAACGCCCCGGCCAGGCTGACTCCCCCCAGGCGTGCCCCCATCAGGTTCGCGCCCCGCAGGTTCGCCCCTCGCAGGTCGGCTCCAGTCATATCGCACTGCATCAGGTTTGCACCCCACAGATTGGCGCGCAGGTCGGCACCGACCAGGCTGGCCCCCATTAGGTTTGCCCCCTCTAGGTGAGCTTTGGCCAGGGATGTCCGGCTGAGGTTGGCACCTACCAGGGTTGCCCCGGCCAGGTAAACCCCGGCCAGGTCAGCCCCAGAGAGGTCTTCATCTTCCAGGTCAGCCCCGGCCAGGTGACGGAGCTGGCCCGATCGCAGGGCGGCAATATCTATAGAATCGCTGGGCACAGAGGTCACTGGGGAAGGGCACTATCGAGGGAGCAGTTCAGAGGAGGTGGGAAAAACTGAGGTTTGATCGGCCACGTCGGGGTTTAACAACCCAGTTCCCAAGGTAATTTTAGTCGGTATCGTCGGCAGGCTCATGCCCTGCTGGAGGCCCATTACCATCAGGCCCAGCATCTCAACGAGTTTGGGATCCCACCGCTGCCCAGCTTCCGCCTGGCAGGTGGTGAGCACGTCGCCCAGCAGGGTGATGTCGGCCTCGGCGGGGTCTTGGCCATGGCGAGCCTGGGCCACCCGCCGCTGAAATTCGGCCACCAGAGCCAGCATGCGCGATTCTAGGGGCACGGCGTCGCCAGTGAGACCCGCCGGATAGCCGCTGCCGTCCCAGCATTCGCCCTGGTGGGCAATGATGGCGGCCACCGCCCGCATACGGGGCATGAGCCGCAGCGCCTGCACCGCCGGAATCAGCGGGCAGCTTGGCCCGTCATCGGAGAGCGTGGCCAGGTTGGGGGCTGGGGCAATGCGGTGCAGCATACCCGCCAGTCGCAGCCGCTGGAGCTGCCAGGCGGGTAGATCGAGCAGCTGGCCCATCATTTCGAGCAGCGCCACCACTTCGCTGGCGGCCAGGGGGTTGATCGGGTCGCTGAGATCCACCAGCTGAGCCATACGCAAAAACGCCTGGAGCTCATTGGAGAGCAGGTTTTGGTCGAGGTCATCCACGACGCTAAAGGCGAGGTTGCCCTCAAGATCGTTGCGGCTCTTTTGTAGATAGTGCACCACCTGGGTCACGGTATGGCTCACCACCCCAGACTCACCGCTGCGGAGGGCGGGGTTTTGCTGCTTGAGCGTGGCCAGGTGGTCGGCGAGCTGCGCCTGAAGGGCTGGGTTATAGCGACCCACATGGGCGATCGCCAGCTCCACCGTCTGGCTCACCAGGGCCGAGTCGAAGGTCCAAAACCCGTAGAACTTGCGCTCCAGATCGTGCTCGGGCCTGCCGGTTTTACCGTAGTCGGCCTCTGAAAGCTCCTGACAGAGCACCATGGCGGTGTAGTCAGGCGACAGGATCATCAGGTGCCATTCTTCGGCTACCGGGTCGCCGTCGGCCAGATCGACAAGGGCGACGTTTTGCCGCTGGCTGGTGGGGTGGTCGTGAAAGCCCGCCTCGGGGGAGGCCAGGATCACAATTTGCTGAGCCTGATCGGCGATCGCGCTGTAGCGATCGGCCTCTTGCAGGTACCACTTGCCCCGCTGAAAAGCCGTGATTACCAGGGGGGCCGAGCCCGAGGTCAAAATGCAGTCTTCCAGGGCGTGACAGAGGGCGACCAGGGTATTTTTGTAGTACACGCCGTAGTTGAGCGGCGTCGTGTCTGGCTCAGCCCGACCGTCCACCAGCTGCTTTAGTATCGACCCCTCCAGCATTGCAATCCCCTATAGTTTAGTTACCTGTAGCCCCGGTGATCAGGATGATAACGCAGCCAGAGGGCGGCGGTCAGCCTCGATCGGAGCGCTCAAAGCTTCCTCTAGCGGAGCCCGCCCCAGTCGCTCTTCCAGAATATCCATCACCTCGCGGCCAAAGTCGTCGGGGTTGCGCTGCCAGGCCTCCAGGCACACCTCGCCAAAAAACGACCCCAGCGGCTCTGGGTTCCACAGCAGCTTCTTCGACACCCAGGGCAGGTGAATATCCAGGGGGTTATAGTCGCGCTTGAGAATGTCCTTCTCAAAGGCGTACTCCTCCAGGTGGGTGTGGGGCTGGAGACCAATGAAGAAAATGGCGGGCTCCACCTTGTCGCGGCCAAATACCGCCTCCAGGGCGCGGTGGTAGGCGAGGGTCTGGCGAATGGTCTCGGGCCGCTCGTCAATCACATTAAAGGAGTAGTTGACCGACACCAGGTCGTTGAAGCCCGCCGCCTTGAGATCTTTGCAGTTTTGCAGCACCGTGCGCAGGTTGTAGCCCATGCGCATCTTGCGCACCAGCTCCTGGGAGCCGCTGGTGATGCCGATCTCAAAGTAGTTCATGCCGGTGTCGGCCATCAGCTGGCAGAGCCGGGGGGTGAGGTTGTCGGCCCGGATGTAGGCGGCCCAGTGGATGTCGGTCATGCCCGCGGCGAGAATCTTCTCCAGCAGCTCTTCAGCGTCTTTCATGAACCGACGGGCGGGGATGAACTGGGCGTCGGTAAACCAGAAGTTGCGCACGCCCCGCTTGTACAGCTGCTGCATTTCGGCCACCACCTCGTCGGCGGGGTTGATGCGCACCTGCTTGCCCTCCACCACGGTGTAGACGCAGTAGCAGCAGTTGTGGGGGCAGCCCCGCTTGGTCTGCACGCCAATGTAGAAGTCCTGGTCTTGCAGGTAGTAGTCAAACTCCGGCCAGATCGCCTCGATGTAGTCGTAGTTGCAGGCGGTTTTTTCGAGGGGGGCGGGCTCTTCGTGGATCAGGCGATCGCGCGGTGTGGTCTCCCCCGCAATGTAGCAGCGCTGATCGGAGAAATCTTGGCCCCGCAAAATCCGCTCCAGCAGCATCTCCCCCTCGCCCACGGAGATGATCGTGCCCTTGGGCAGGCGGTTGTGCAACTGCTCGTAGAACACGCTGACCGCGCCGCCGCCCACCACGGTGGCGACCTCGGGGTGGTAGCGCCGGGCGCGCTTAACCCCCCGCTTGATCAGCCCCTGGTTGCGCCACAGCTCGGCCAGATAGGTGGTGGCCATGCGCAGGCCGCCCAGGGCACCCCGCGCCCTGAGGAACGGGTTGCGGGCGTAGAAAAACTCAAAGGCATTTTGCAGCGGGTTGCCGCCGCGACCGCCCACCGGGGCAAAAATCTGAATGTCGCGCCAGGAGTACACCAGCAGGGTGGGCTGAAAGTCGTCAATGCAGCGATCGAGGGCAGCCCCATAGTCGAGGGGCGGCACGGCACCGAGATCAAAGATCCGTTGCTCTACGAGGGGAAACAGCTTGTGCACATGGTCAGCTAGGTATACAACCCCGATGGGGAAAATGGGGTTACAGGGCAGCCGTACGTAGAGCACACGGGCCTGGCTGGCGGTAGTAGAGGGCATGCTTCTCAGGCTTGACATATATCTTCACGATAGCACCGTCTCCTGACCTGGGCCGCGCCCGACCATAAATCTAGCGTTCTGGGAGCACAAATTGCCTCAACCATCCCTGCCACCCCCTGGCTCAGGCCCCAGGCAGAGCGCAGAGCTGGTCGGGACGCACGCGAATTCATGGTATAAAAACATTGTTAAGCTTCTAAAAGCCGCTTGTCCGGGGGGCTTTAGAGATCAATTTGGGGCGGCAATCGCCAATCCCTCCGGCGAAATCTCGGGCTCCGGGCCAGGGAGTTGCAAAACATGAAGCACTGTGTCTGATTATTTTGAATAATTAAGGTGCTGTAGGGGTTGGTAGTCGCCTTTACAACAGCCGGGGATCGCGAGGTGTTACGCTTTGCGTAGTGATTCTTGCAGTATTGCCGTAAAGCATCAATGGCACAAATCCTTGATCCCCTTCCCTCCGATGGCCAGAGCCAGGTGCTCTGCTGCTATGTCAATGCCACCAGTAAGATCCAGGTCGCTCGCATTACAAACGTGCCCGATTGGTACTTCGAACGGGTTGTATTTCCAGGGCAGCGGCTGCTGTTTGAAACGGTTCCCAAAGCCCTGCTGGAAATTCATACGGGTATGATGGCGAGCGCCATTTTGTCTGACAGTATTCCCTGCGAACGTTTGCAGGTCGATGACCCAGAGCCTACGGTTTTTGAGGCCGCCTCAGGTGCTGAGCTTGAGGCGAGCCTTCTGCCCGAACCCCTAGATCAGCCCACTCCTGCGGTGGCCGTTTCCCCTGCCAGTTAGTTCGGTAGACTGGTGGTGTGGTGCGCTTAGTCCTAGCTATCTCAGCCGCTTCCTAGGTATGGCGCTGACGGGTAGTGTCCAGCGGGCTGAAAGGTAGAATTCTGCCCTTCTCAATGCCGCCAGAGCAATGCCAGTGGTGACCCAGGGAAAGAACCGTGAACCTACCTTCGTTTTTGTGGCTGTGGCGGATTGCCGCCTGGTCTATGGGGCTCACCCTGACGGGCTATGGTCTGCTGGCCGTCACGGGTGGGGTGCTGTTCTACACCCGCTCTAGGGAGCAGGGGCGATCGGCCTGGCTGCGTCCGCTGCACATCGTCCTGGGGACGGGGGTGGTGCTCCTGGTGTTGGTGCTGCTCGCCATTGGGGTGATTGGCACCCTTGGGGAGTATGGTCGGCTGGGCCATTCCCTTCATCTGCTGTTTGGGCTGGCCGTGGTGGCCCTGGTGCTGGCTTCGGCCTGGAGCGCTACCCGCATTGCCGTGGAGCGTCCCTGGGCGCGATCGCTCCATGTCGGCCTTAACGGTGCTCTGGGCATCGCCCTGGCGGCTGCCGGGCTCTCCGGGTGGCAGGTAGTGCAGAAGTATTTGCCCTGAGAGTCTCTTCCCTGGGGTCGGCCCCGCGGCTGGGCCGCTGCAAGGCCGCCTGTGGGGGCTGCATCTTGATTTGAAAACCTAGGTTGGTATGGTTGAGTTTTCGCCTGCGGCGGCTGTCCCCACAGACAGCCATGTTTTTCGAATTTCACCGCTGATTCGCCTGACGCTGCTGCTGCTGTATCTGGCGCTGATGGGGCCGCTGCCGTTTCTGGCTCAGGCCACCGCCGCCGCCGTGTCGCCGCTGCTGCTGGCCCTGGGCATTGGGCTGGGCGGTCTGGGCATTTACGGCGCTCTAGGGCAGCGGGTTGAGGTGGACAGCCACGGCATTCGGGTGGCCTACCCGGTGTGGATTCGCTGGCTGTTTCGCGGCGGCTGGCGACTGCCCTGGAGCGAAGCCCAGGCGTTAAAACCCCGCTCTACTGGGCAGGGGGGCATTGTGTACTACTTTGTGGGTACCGACGGACAGGCTTACCTCCTGCCGATGCGGGTGGCGGGTTTTGCCCGTTTGCTGGGCCTGGTGGAGACCTACACCGATCTCGACACCCAGGATATTCGCCCCCTGGCTCAGCCCTGGATGTATTTTGTTTTGCTGGGGTTTACCCTGCTGCTGCTGCTGGTCGATGGCTGGACGATCGCCACCGCTCTCCAGATGGCCTAGCGCTCTCGGCTAGTCTTTGCATTTTGGGTGAAGGGATGCGGTCGGCTGAGGGGCTGAACTCACCCAGCCAGTGGAGGGGAGGGACGAAGGCCAGGGGCGGCCCGAGGGGCGATCGCCCCTCGGGCGGTATAGTAAACCCAGAGTATTTTCAGCAATCTTGTGCCGTCGGCTCCTGGGCCCACGGCGTTCTCTCCCCAGGCTATGACCCCACCGACGATTCTGCGCCTTGATGCCCTCACGAAGCACTACGACCCCCAGCTGCCGCCAGCGGTAGATCACATCAGCCTCAGCCTGGGGCAGGGAGAGATCTTGGGCCTGCTGGGGCCGTCAGGCTGCGGCAAAACCACGCTGCTGCGTCTGATCGCAGGGTTTGAGAAACCCGATGGCGGCACCCTCTACCTGGGCAGCCAGCCGGTGGGCGGCACCACCTGGCTGCCCCCCGAGCGTCGCGACGTGGGCATTGTGTTTCAGGATTACGCCCTGTTTCCGCACCTGACGGTGGAGCAGAATGTCGCCTTTGGCCTCCAGCGCCGCGATCGCAAAGGACGGCAGGCCGCCGCCGATCTCCAGCGGCGCACCGCTGAGGCGATCGCCCTGGTGGGGCTCGAAACCCTGACCCACCGCTTTCCCCACGAGCTGTCGGGGGGGCAGCAGCAGCGGGTGGCCCTGGCCCGCGCCCTGGCTCCGCGCCCGACCATCATTCTGCTGGACGAGCCCTTTAGCAACCTGGATGTGCAGGTGCGCCTGTACCTGCGCCAGGAGGTGCGCGACATTTTGCGCCAGGTGGGGGCCTCCTGCGTGTTTGTCACCCACGACCAGGAGGAGGCCCTGGCCCTGGCCGATCGCGTGGCCGTGATGCACCGGGGCCAGCTGGAGCAGATCGATACCCCCGAGGTCGTCTACGGGCAGCCCACCTCGCGGTTTGTGGCCGAGTTTGTCACCCAGGCCAATTTTTTGCCCGCCCAGACCAGTCCCCAGGGGTGGCAGACCGAGGTGGGCTGCTTTGGCGCTACCGACGGTACAGCAGCCCAGGCCGACCTCATGGTGCGCCAGGAGGATATGGCCCTGGTGGAAGATCGCCACGGCCCGGTGGTGGTGCGCGATCGCCAGTTTTTGGGCCGGGAGTACAAGTACTGTTTGCAAACCCCCTCGGGGCAACTGCTCTACGCCCGGCTGCCCATTGACAGCGCGATCGCCGTGGGCAGCCGGGTGCAGATTGCGGTGCCGCACCAGCGGTTGCAGTGGTACCCGGCTGAGACCCGTGGGGCAGCTGCCGCTGCGATCGGTGTGTAGCTGGCCCTCTCGGTGCAGGGCGATCGCCCCTGACCTTGGAGTTTTGCAGTAAGGTTACGCTTAGGCTGAGGGATCGCCCGTTTTGCCCTGGCCGCTGTCGCTATCATTGCAGGTCATTGTTCTATGAATCGGGTTTTTGAACGTGTTTGCCTAGGGCTGGCCCCGCTGGCGCTGCTGAGTGCTCCTGCGGCCCTGGCCGCCACCGTCCCCGTCATCCCCACCGCCACCGGGCAGGAAACCCGTCTGGCCCAGGCGGCCCGCCTCGAAACGGTGCTGTACTTTGAAACCGAATCGAGGGCGGTGCGCGTCTACCGCAACGGGGCGGGCCTGTTTATGAACCTCTACAACAAGGCCACCGATGCCGTAGAGCTGCGCGGTGCCCCAACGCAGCTAGTGCCCAGCACTCGCGACCAGACAGTGTACCGAGCCGGAGGCGAGACTCAGCATCTGGCTCGAATTGCCGTGACCGGTGCCACCGAGCTGGAAATTGTTGCCGCCAGCGGCAGCGCTGTGCTTCAGGAACCCGGCTTTAACGCCGTGGTCGGCCTGGCCTCGGGCTCCGCCGACTTTCGCGGCAACAACTTTGCCCCCGGCACTCCGGCCCTGGTGCTGTCGGCTGAGGCCGCTCGGCTGCGCTCGGCCCCGCGCCTGGGCAGCGATATTTTGAGCCAGGCTCCCCGCCGCGCCGTAGTCGAAGTCATCGATCGGGTGGGCAACCCCGAGGACAGCTTTATCTGGTACCAGGTGGTCTACCAGGGCACCACCGGCTGGGTGCGGGGAGACTTGCTTCAGCCTACCTAGCAGGCTATCAAGTCTAGGGTCATGCCCTCGCGGGCCAGGCTGGTGCGGGCAAAACTGGCCCGTACCTGATGCTCTAGCTGGTCGAGTTGGTCGTCGCTGTGGCACGGGTTGTGGTGAAACAGCACCAGGTGTTTGACCTGGCTAGCTCGGGCCACCTCAATGCCCAGGTGCCAGGGTGCCAGGCCAGAGCCGTTTGGGTCAGAGTAGGCCGCGTCGGCATAGGTGCCGTCGAAAACCAGGACATCGGCCTCGCTGGCCAGCAGCAGCAGGTTGGGATCCAGGCTGGTTTGGGTGGGGTCGGTGTCGGTGGCGTAGACCAGCACGCGATCGCCCCAGCTCACCCGGTAGCCCAGGGCGCTAGTGTGACGGTTCAGGATCCAGGGTTCTACCAGCACGTCGCCGAGGGCGATCGCCTCGCCAGCGGCAATGTTGTGAAAGGTCATGGCCGCCGCCATGGTTTGCAGGGGCTTAAAAAAATTGGGCCGCAGCATCTGATCCATCAGCCGCTGTTTGATCGAAGCGCCGTTGAGGGCCTGGGCTCCGTAGATGTCGAGCTGGGTGGCAGCGGCAAAGGCCGGAGCAAAGAAGGGGAATCCCTGAATGCGATCCCAGTGGGTGTGGGTAAAGAACAGATGGGCCGCCACGGGCTGCTCCTGGGCCATGAGGTGGCGACCCAGCACCCGCAGGCCGGTACCGCCGTCAAAAATGAGCCGCTGCCCGCCCACCTGTACTTCTACGCAGGCGGTGTTGCCGCCGTAGCGCACGGTATCGGCCCCCGGTGCCGGAATGTTGCCGCGCACGCCCCAAAAAGTCAGCGTAAAGGTCTGCGCTGCGTCTGGGGGCTCAGGCTGGGGCAGATCTCCAGCGCGAGCCGGAAATCGGGTGTCGGATGGGCTAGCGGTATTGGCCATGCAGGTTCAACGGTTCACCCAAGTTTAGACGGTGGTTCACAGCTGTAGCATCCCTGCGGCCAAATTTGCCAGAGGGCTGATTATTACGCCTTTGAAGGATCCACACCGGGCGGCTTATTTAGTTTACCCCTCTGCTCCAGTTTATTATTCTCCTGTCAATGCCCTCTGCCCCGCCTCAGAGGGGCAGAGGGCCCCGGCTCGATTCTATGGCCTGCCTTGACAGCGGCCTGCCCTAGGGAGCCATGGGATCAGTCGGGCGGCTCGACCGCTGAGTCAGGGTGATCGGACAGGTAATCCGCCAGGGCGGCGGCACCGGAGCCATCGCTGAAGATATGGTAAGCCCGCCGCAGCCGCTCTAGAGCCCGCTGCCCCCGCTTGCGCAGGGTGGCCTGGGAGACCCGTTCTTCCCCCGCCGCCCGCAGGCGCGCCTGCACCTCAGACCAGGTCAGCCCTTCTACCACCTTCCACTGAATCAGGTTGCGATCGCCCGGCGACAGCGCCTCTAGGGCCTGCAAAACCGAGGTAATGGCCCGGTCAATCGCCTGGTCATCGACGGCGGCAGCGCCGGGCTCGGGGGTCGGTGCCTGCTCCATCAGTTCGTCGAAGGCCACGGCTGAATACCGCTGGCGATCGCGCTTGCACTCGCGAATGATGTTGTAGGCGGTGCGGCGCATCCAGGCCTTGGGCTGGCGTATGTGCTCCTGGTTGTGCTGGGTGTAGCGCACCCCCCGCAGGTAGGCTTCTACAAAAATATCAATTTCGGTGATGTGGGCTTGCAGCCCAAACTGGTGGATGGTGCGCTTGATAAACGCCAGCAGCGATCGGGCGTGGGGGTTGTTGGGCTTCAGCAAAAACTGCACATCGCGGTTGAACTGCTGTGTTTCTGACGGAGGATGGGGAGGCATGACTCTGGGTAGATGACCAGCGGTTAAGTTCTAATGTAGCGGCATCAAGTTTTCATGAAGCGTGAGATTTCCTTCAGGGAATCCGTGATTTTTCGGAGAGTATGCTGTGATATTGGTCACAATGGCGGAGTCAGCCATTGTGGCTAAACGGGCTGCTGCTGCTGAGTCGGTGGCTTTTAATCCGGTCTCTAACCGTATCAAAGCTCGCTACCCCCTGCCTGCCCAACCAAAATTTTCCTGGAGCTACCGCTCTATTGTTAAGCTTTGCTGACAAGCTGCCCTGGCGGTTTGTCGCGCCTCTCTGTTCACAAAGCGGCTGATTTACAGGCTGAAAAATACGCTTTGACAATGGTCAGGATGCGATCGCTGGCGTGACCATCGCCAAAGGGGTTGACGGCCCGAGCCATAGCTCCGTAGGCTTCGGCATCGCTCAACAGCTCCAGGGTGTGGCGGCCAATGGCCTCGCTGCTGGTGCCGATCAGGCGGGCGGTACCGGCGGCGATCGCCTCAGGGCGCTCGGTGGTGTCGCGCAGCACCAGCACCGGCTTGCCCAGGCCGGGGGCTTCTTCCTGGAGGCCGCCTGAGTCGGTGAGCAGCAGGTGGCAGCGGCTGATCGCTCCCACCAGGCGGCGGTAGTCGAGGGGTTCGGTCAAAAATACTCGGGGATGGTCGCCTAGCAGCTGAGTCAACGGGTCGCGCACCACCGGGTTGCGGTGCAGCGGCAGCAGCAGGGCGGTGTCGGGCTGGGCGTTGAGCACGGCCAAAAACCCGGCGGCGATGTCGCTGAGCGGGTCACCCCAGTTTTCACGGCGGTGCACCGTGGCCAGCAGCACGCGATGGCTATCCCAATCCAGGCCGTCGATGGGGCAGTCGGGGTGCTGCCCGGCCACGGTGAGCAGCGCATCGATGACGGTGTTGCCGGTGTGGTGAATGTCGCCCACTACGCCCGCCGCCTTGAGGTGATCTACGGCGGTGGTGGTGGGAGCAAAGTGCAGGGTGGTGAGCTGAGAGATCAGCCGTCGGTTCGCCTCCTCGGGGTAGGGGCTGTAGATGTTGTCGGTGCGCAGACCCGCCTCCACATGCCCCACCGGAATTTTTTGGTAAAAGGCGGCCAGGGCGGCAGCAAAGGCGGTCGTGGTATCGCCCTGGACGATCACCAGGTCGGGGCGATGGGCCTGAAAGTGGGCCTCTAGCCCCTGCAAACTGCGGCAGGTGATGTCGGTAAGGGTCTGCTGCGGCTGCATGATGGCGAGGTCGGCATCGGCGGTGAGGTCAAACAGCGCCATCACCTGGTCAACCATTTCTCGATGCTGGCCCGTCAGCACCACCTGGGTGTCGATAGCGGGGTCTTGCTGAAAGACGCGAATTACCGGAGCCAGCTTGATGGCCTCGGGTCGGGTGCCCAAAATAATGCACACGCGCAGGGAAGAGTCAGACATGGGGCCGCCGGAGTAAACGCTACAAGAACAGATCGTTGGCCGATCTTTGGGCATAGTGCCACAGGGCGCACGCCTAAGCGTCATGCCATTCCAGAAAACTCCCAGAAAACGTTTTGCCTGGGTGCGCGGTAGCCTGCCGGTGGGCGATCGCAGCCCCCCTTCCTGCGGCTATCTGGCAAGGAACTCAGGGGTTGTCAGCCGCTGCCCCTGGAAAGTGGACAGCCGAGACGGCCATTCCACCAGATTTTTTCCCAGACCCCAACCCTAGGAACGTTCCAACGTGGGAACGTTCCCACGGAAAATGTCTTAACCAGACTGACTACAGCTATAAGGGCTGGCGACCCGGCGGTTTGCCCCGGCGATGGCGGTGAAACGCTCTGCCGGTGGCGGAAAATTGAAGTTTAGAGCGGGGCCGCCCTCTGCGACAATGGGCTATAGCGCCCGTTATTTCGCTATTGATCGCCCCATGGCCCACACCATTACCCTGCACGAGTCTCATTTGCAGACCCTCGATCTAGCTCCGGCCCGCGAGGTGATCGAGCCGCTGCTGGCGGCGGGTAAGGTGTCTGGCGGCGATATTGGCCTGCGGTTTGTAGTTGACATCAACCGCGACCCCACCGACCCCCGCGAGCTGTCAGAACTGCCGGAGGTGCGGCTGTGGTTTATTCGCCTGGACACGTGCTATCCGTGGCTGCCGCTGATTTTAGACTGGGAGGCGGGGGAACTGGGCCGCTACGCCGCTATGCTGGTGCCCCACCAGTTCAGCCCCACCGAGGGCATTCGCTATAACCCTGAGGGGCTAGAAATTTTTATGATGGCGAAGATTTTTATTATCGCCGCCTGGCTCAAGGGGCAGGGCATTAGCCAGTACACCCGGCTCAAGTTTATGACCCAGATGCTGGGCTACGAGATCGACGATGGCCTGTTTGAGCTGCTGGCCTGAGGAGAACCCAGGACGAGTGTGGGGTGTAAGCTCGCCCTACACCCCACACCCCGTACCTATACCAAAATCTCCGTCGGGGCCGATCGCTTGGTTTCGTAGTAGCGGCAGGCAAAGTAGCCCACGCTGTAGATCAGCGATGTGTCGGTAGCCACCCCCAGTATCGCCCCCAGGCCAGGGATGAGTTCGGCGATGCTGAGCCCCGACTTGACCATGCCCGCCGTGGTGGAGGACAGCAGCCAGATGGCCAGCACCTCGCCACGGCGGTCGTGGTCGGTGGGGGAGTAGCCGTAGATGGTGGCGATGCGGTAGATCATGTTGGCCTGGAGGGCGGCGATCGCGCCAATATCGACCAGGGTGAGGGCAAAGGCCACCGGGGGCACAAAGTTGGTAGCCAGACCAATACCGGCGGCCTTGAGGGCGGTTTCGGCCATCACCCGCTGGGCCAGGGCGCGCTTGTTCTCCTGGGGGTACTGCTGGCGGAGTTCGGCCACCTGCGATCGCACCGATTCGACATTCACCTGGCCCAGGGCCGCCAGCAGCCATTTCATCCCCGGCAGGGCGGTGGCGTAGCGAATAAACGGCAGGTTGGCAATGGGGCCAACCACCTGGCCAACGGTGGCGGTGACGGGTTCTAAAAAAGGCTGAAACTTGGACACCACGGCATTGCCGGTGCTGGCGGTGGCGTTGTCGAGCACGGCCACAACCGCCTGCATCACCTGGGTTACGGCCTGAAAGGTGTCGCGGGTTGAATCGTTTGAATCAGCGCTGGGGGGTGGGGTCGTCGTCACGGAGAGTCGCCTCTAAATCGCATAGCATTATATCGATTTGATAGCTGATGCTATGGAGGTACTGCATCCATCCTAGGCAGGGTCAAGGGGTAGTGATCAGCAGCTCGTTAATTTTGCCCCGCCGCCCGGCACGGGAGTTGATCGCCCGCGCCGCCAGAATGGGATGCAGGGCAAAGCCCTGATACAGCTCCCGCACATAGGCACAGTCGGAGTTCGACAGCATCGCCCGCTGCCCCCGCGCCGCCAGGGTGCGAAACACTGCCGCCAGCCGCGCTTGGTCGGCCCCAGTAAAGCCGTAGCGGCTGTAGCTGGTAAAACTGCTGGTGGAGCTGAGGGGGTGGTAAGGCGGGTCAAAGTAGACGAAGTCGTCGGGGGCCAGGGCTCGCTCCAGCAGCTGCTCAAAGGGAAAGGTTTGAATTTCTGCGGTTTGCAGGGCCGCCGCCGCCGCCCGCAGCAGCGATGGGTCGCAGATGGCGGGGTTTTTGTACTTGCCCACCGGCACGTTGAAGTGGCCCTGGGAATTTTCGCGGTAGAGGCCGTTGTAGCAGGTTTTGTTCAGGTAGATCAGGCGGGCGGCGCGCTCCACGGGCGATCGCAGCTCCTGCCGCTGGCGCACCTGGTAGTAGTAGTCGGGGGTGTGGCGACGCTGGTGATCCCACAGGTGGCGAATCAGGGTTTCAACCTGGTCGCGCACGCAGCAGTAAACGTTGACTAGCTCCGGGTTAATGTCTCCCAGCACCGCCCGTCTGACCCGTCCCGCCAGGTGAAAAAACACCGCCCCACCGCCCAAAAACGGCTCGTAGTAGGTGTCGATCGCTGAGGGAAAAAAGGGCTCGTACTGGCTGAGCAAGCGCCCTTTTCCCCCCGCCCACTTGAGGAAGGGGCGCGGGGGCAGGGTGGGGGTCGCCGGAAATGCCGCTGTCACAAAACTGCTTGAGATCAAATGTACTTATCTAAAGAATGCCCCAACTATAGCAAAGGCTGGCCAGAGCTACACCTTTTATCGTGGGGTAATTGCTCAACTGGGTTGACGGATACCGAGGGATGAGTGTGGGTGGTAAACTT